>Ga0196905_1001078_pt1 | contig 10598 bp, 21 predicted proteins | sample CB_VirMetaG_3_FD_169098 | JGI IMG/M metagenome (GOLD analysis project Ga0196905, IMG submission 169098) | Freshwater to marine saline gradient viral communities from Chesapeake Bay - CB_1508_1S Viral MetaG (v3) (version 3) | ecosystem: Environmental > Aquatic > Marine > Coastal | place: USA... | reverse complement strand
AAGGCGTATTCGTTGGGCTGTTGCCTAAAGGTCAGACTGCATGGAAAGATACATCTGGCTTTGTGTATGACTGCTAAAATTTTCAACGGTTGAAAAAATGGAGAATGAAAATGTTTGACAAACTAGTTCTAATGACTATTGGTCTAGGTATGTGCCTACTGTTTTTCTTTGTGTCGTTTATACTGCTACACTCAGAACACATGGTCGCATCAATTATGTGCCTTGCGCTATCGGCGTGTGGTCTAACTGGTTTTATTTTAACAATGGCAGATGAGGGGTAAAGATATGAATGACACTATGTACGGTATGCCTAAAGAGTGGCTAGATGAGTTGATTGCTGATTGGCAAGAACCTTTGATGGGTGGCTTGACTATGCTGGCGATGTCTGTATTATCAGATGCACAAGAGTGCATTGCCATAGGGCAGGACAATACAGCGAGGCAGTACATCAATCGTGCTAAGTATATAATCAAACAAATGGAGCAGGTAAAATGAAACACTTTATATCACATTGGGAATTGCAACCCAACACGCAGAATACATGGGCTAGTGTCAACTGTGCCAATGGTCGTGCGGAGATTATCAAGCACATGGGGTGCTGGATGCTTGAGATACGCTTTGACAGTGGCAAGGCTCATGTGTCATCACATAACACTCGTGATGAGGCTATGCGGCAAGCTGAGTATCAAGCAGTGTGGACAGTGGAGTTTGCGTGATGTCATCAAAAAAATATACAATTATTGGTGAAATGGATTTTGGTGATGGGTATGTTGCCAGATTTATTGATTGGTCAGAGGGCAAAGACCCCGATGATGCGTGTGCTAACCTTGAACCTGTATTATACAAATACAATGAGGGGCTACAAGATTGGGAAATGCATTTTATATTAGAAGGACACCATGAAGATTGTTATCCTTGTGATGGAACTTGACAATGATACAGCGTAGTGGCAGAATAAATCCTATAGCGAGGGCATTGTTGCAGACCAACAGACGTAGGTCACAGGTAGTGCCTGACAAAACTAAATACAACAGGAAAAAGGAGAAAGACCTTGCAAATCAAAATCGAAGCAATGAAGAACTTGAAAACCCCAAAGGCTGATGGTAAACGTGACCATTGGCGTAGACACAACAAGGCCAAGACCACTCAGCGTAAGGCAGCTAGGTTTGCCAAGCGCATGGTGCAAGCCTCTTGACTTACTGCCCTGAGTATGGCATAAAACTACTCAACTTAACCAACTTAATCAGTACAAAGGAGATGTAATCATGTTTGTAAAAGTAAAAGCTATCAATATCCTCAACGCCCTGACAGGTACAAAGCCAACCATTGATCGCCAGAATGTTCGCTCATTCAACCGCATGGGCAAATACTATGTAGGTGCATCAGCCAGTGGCAAGTTCCTACAGGTAAATGATGGCAAGCACATTCGCTACTACGGCAACCCATTCTGGAACCTGTATCGTGTAGTATCTAAGAATGGCAATGACTTTGTAATTCATCAAGCTAAGTAAGGTGGGCAACCAGAGTGACAGTGCAGGTGAGAACTACCTGACCACCAAAAGTGCCAAACTAACACTGTCACTCACAACCTTTTCAAAGGAGATGAACCAATGAAACCAATACGAGGTGATGTTCGTGCCGATGGCAAACGATACGATGGTTACAAGTGGCGTGACGTAGGTGTACCACATCACATGAATGACAAGGGTTTAGTGTACTACAAGAACCAGTACCGCACATTGGAAGGATACCTACAGCAAGGTGGCTCTCTTGATCGTGTCGTGTTTAGAAATGCCAAGATCAATAACATCCACAAGCTAGTAGAAGCCCTGTACGAAAAAGAAGAAGCAGGTGATGTGTATGCAGTCTGGAATCCCAACTTCTATGACTGGATCAAAGTGGGTAAGGCTGTCGATGCGTACCACAGATGCGAAGGCTACCAAACATCATCACCCTTCCGGGATTATAGTGTAGTGGCTGTAGTCTACTCAGATAACAGAGCAAAGAAAGAGAAAGAGATGCACAAAATCTTTGAACACTTTGCTGAAGAACGCAGAGGTGAATGGTTTAGGATTGACAAGATCAAAGCAATCAAGCTATTCAATTACCAAGTACAATGTGCAGATAAGGTGAACCATGATAATGAACTGCAACACACTGCTATGTGTACAAAACCAGATGCCTGAGATAAATCCAGAGGATGTGTTCATTGTGACACATCTTTTGGTAGGTCTGATGTTACTATTATATTTTGTAACAACAGCATTAAAGGAGAAGTAACATGAAAACAGCTAAGAAGAAAATCACAGTGCGTTTTGTAGTTGAGCAGGACTTTGAAGTAGAGGTCAGAGATAGTGACCTTGAGATGGGTAGCTTCTATGCTATCGGAGATGTCATGGTGTCTAGTGGCTTTGACCAATGGGATTTGTTGACACATGAGAATGTTTTTGATAATCCTGTAGGTGACATGAGGCCAGTACATGACAGCCATCTGTTTGACTCTAACCTGTACAATCTAGGACTACACAGTGAGTACATCCAGCCGTGGTTGTTTGAAGGCCAAACAGACAAAGACCCTTACGCAGATGAAGAAGAAGAGGAGATGGAAAATGCCTAATCATACAGACAATAGAGTAATCCTGTCACACGCTGACAGCCAGATGATTGATGACATCTACAATGTGATGAACACAGAAGGTACAGAACTATGTCATCACTTGATACCAGAGCCTCGTGATGACGAGAATGAACCTACATCAGGCTGGTATGACTGGCGGCTAGAGAACTGGGGTACAAAGTGGGATGTGTACGAAACACACTGCACCCGAATTGATGCTAACACACTGCAACTGTACTTCTACACTGCATGGTCGCCACCTATCCCTGTCTTTGACAAACTGGTGGACATGGGCTTTGAAATCAATGCACGTTACCTTGATGAAGGCTGGGGATACATTGGTGAATACACCGATGGTGATGACTGGTCTACTACTGATGTGGAAAGTGTAGTAGAAGACTATCCAGAACTTGACTATGAGTTTGGTATTAGTGAGCGTATAGCTGAATATGCAGAGGAGAATGAAAATGTTGTTGCATGAGTTTTACAGTGATGAAGATTGCAGCCGTGGTGACACATCATACCGCAAGTCGTGTGTTTTCAAGGAACCTGATGGCAGCTACACCATTGTGCTAATACAAGATGGTGCTATCGTAGAGGAACTTAATCTGCTTGGACGCTCTGAACAATATGCAGAGGATACCGCAGAGGATTGGGTGATGGGAGTAAGACGATGACGAAGTATGTGATATGGTATGCAGTAAATGACGGTGAGTTTCAACCCTATTCACCACGTCTTGTATTTGATACACACGAAAAAGCCCACGAATGTGTGCAAGATATGTTCGCTATGCAGTGCCAACACTGGGCAGACGGTGTTGATTTGGATAATGTTGACCATTATGAAATTCGTGATGAACATGGCAAGGAGATTGACCTATGAAATACATAGTCGAACTGCTGCTCACATACGAAGTGGATGCACCCGATATGCGACAAGCACAGACCATTGCTATGCAAAGAGCGATAGACCTATGCGATAGCGAGGATGATTTGTTCAAGCACATAGACAAAGACATGAAGTGTGTGTCATCTATGGTGCGGGATGTATCCTTAGTAGATGAGGAGATTGACACATGAACTGCTGGCACTGTAACACCAAGTTAATCTGGGGCAATGACCATGACCTAGATGAGTATGATGATTTACGAGGTGATGAGTTTAGCATGGTAACAATACTGGCTTGCCCTAAATGCGACAGCATGGTAGAGGTATATTATCCACGAAAGGAGAATGACAATGGCTAAAGATAACACACTATGGATACAGCTAACACGGGATTGGACAAAACTAACACGGGATGAGGCTTGTGCTTTTATGGTGGCACTAGATATGAAAATGGAGAGCGTACTTAATATTGTGAGTGATCTTGGATCACAAGAATTTTTAGCCTACCACAGATACAGAACATGGTTTATGGAGAAATATAATGAACAGATTTCTAATTGACCATCACCCCGATGCCATAGCCAAGCAGCTATGTGACCAGCATATTGTCAAGATGCCGTTGGAAGAAGCACAGATGCTATGCACTAGCCTGTGGCATCATGCACCTAAGTACGCAGAAGCTAAAGGTTTGTACAAGCCTGTGCATCAGAAACATCCATGCACACTGTGGGCTATGGAAACACAAGCTAACTACCAGTTTGCTTACACATTGTATGATGCTATGCTGCGTGAATATACACATCGCTATGGCAAAGAACATGGTGCAGGTAAACACAAAGCTGCGTTGTATCACGGCATCAAACACATACCTAACAAGACAGGTGAAGGTGCTGTAGGGCTTACACCACACCCGCAATGCTTTAGCGGTCACGATGACCTCAAGACAGATGAGCGTTGGCCTATCATGGCTTATCGTGCGTTCTATGTTGTTGACAAGTCAAAGTTTGCACGTTATAACAAAGGCCGTGAGATGCCACAATGGATGAAAGGAGAATAGACATGACAAAGAAAAAAGAGAAATCACAATGGGAAATAACAACAGAACAAGCAGAAGCAACGTGGAAAGCTATGACACCTGAACAGCGAGATTCCCTTCTTCGTTTAGCAAAAGCTTGGGTAGAGATACGCACATCATATGGTGAACTTTGCAGCCCTAGTTTTTCTGATATCTGTGAAATGGACAATGCTTTTTTTGTGCTGAAACGCCACTTGATGTCTAGAACTGTTGAATCAAAGGATTGGTCATACTAATGGATATTTTGATTGGGCTTGTAATCTTTTTTGGTATCCTAGTAGTTGACATTCTATTCTAAACTACTATATAAGAAACTGTCAGTTGTAATTAAGAAAGGAGAAAATTCATGTTTGACGTAATTCCCAGCCATATCGACTTTGATGTATCTTTTGAGCCTACTAAAATGGAAGATAAAAAGTACGTTGTTAATGCTGAGACAGATGAGTATCTTGGTATCGTAGGCGACACATTCCAATGCGCAAGCCACCCCGTGTTCTTTAAAGGTGTTCAAGACACTATTGTAGAGAATAAATCCTCTGCAGAACTAGAAGGTGCGCAGGTAAAATGGAAAACTGCCCGCAAAGGTGCTTGGGCTATGATGGACATTACTCTGCCCAATGTAACCGCGACTATCACCACATCACGGCATGAAACAGTTGTCGCTGAACGTATCATTGCTCTGCATGGTATTGATGGTAGCTGCTCAAATATTGCAATCTTTGGTGCGATTGATTTCTTTTGTACCAATGGTCAGATTCGCGGCAAGCTGGATACACTGCGTAAAAAGAACACGTCTAACTTTAACATGTCGATGTTTGTTCGGGAACTGCGCAGGTCAAAGCAAGATTTCTATGCTCGCACAGAAGAACTGCAAGCATGGGCAAATAAGCCGCTGGACTACATCAACGTGCGTGACATGCTGCATGTCTTGATGGGTTCAGAACGCACTGGTGATAAAATGCTTGGTCTATACGCTGAAGAAGCTAAGACCAGAGGCCATAACGTCTGGGCTTTGTACTCTGCCTTTACTAACTATGCCACCTATGCAGATCAGCGTAATGGTTTTGAGTTACGCAAGACCGGCAAAGATACTGCAGCTGTGACGATGTTTGATCGTGAAAACAAAGTAGCTGGATGGATCGAAAGCAAGCCGTTTCAGAACCTGATTGCAGCTTAATCAACAAACATGGGAGAGAGGCCACGTGCTTCTCTTCCAAAAAATTTTATTTCCTACGGTCATGGGGGATGGCTGCAGGTGGCAGGAAAGGAGTACACTATGGCAAAAATAACACTAAAAGATTTGTCGGACAAATACTTTTTGTCTAATGATTACAGAAGCTTAAGTTATAAATCTCAAGTAGATTATAGCTATTTTATGAACGTAGTTTTAGACACAATTGTGGAGAAAAAAAGTTTGTCAACTACTAATGTAAAATACATGACAGGAGCAAAGGCTAGACAAGCATATGAACAATGGCTAACCCGTGGGGTACAGATGGCGAATCACGTCTGCGCTGTCGCACGTAAGATGTATTCATTTGGTATGGAGATGGGATATGTTGAGACAAATCCATTTGCGACATTTAAGCGCAGGGCAACCAAGCCTCGTAAAGTGGTATGGACACGAGAACAAATAAGTAAGTTTCTGGACACCTGTTATTCAGACTTTCAATATCGTAGTCTTGGTCTTATAGCACAGATGTCCTATGAGTTATGTCAACGCATAGGGGATATGCGCACTCTAAGGTTTGACACAATAGACTTTGATAATAGAGTACTAAACTTAGAGCAGTCAAAGCGTGGGGCATTGGTACATCTTCCCCTTGAGGACAGCTTGTATGAAATGTTATGTCAGCAAAAAGCTGATTTTGACTTTCAAGAATATGTTGCACCCTATCCTATACCTAGAAATGGCTCTTATTCGCCCTACAAGCTTGACAGGCTGTCCCGACACGCACGGGATGCTATAACCCTAGCTGGATTGCCTAACAGCCTTAGAATCGCAGATTTGAGGCGTACAGGGACTACTGAAATGGTAGAGGCTGGTGTACCTATGGGTCAGATCATGGCTGTTACGGGACACGCTAATCCCAGTTCAGTTAAACCATACATGAAAAATACCTATACAAGTGCAGAAAATGCATTGACAGCCCGTAAAAAGCATGTTACAAGCACATGAAAGTGCCACAAGGAGAGTGTATGATAGATAATATATATAAACATATAAGTGATATACATTTATATGATGGAGAAACAAAAAGAATGAAATGTCCTAACTGTGGAGAAAGGACATTTACTGTGACTAATAGTAAAGGAACACTATTATGGAATTGTTACAGACTTTCCTGTAGTGTGTCTGGGCAGAAGCGTGTTCGTTTATCTGTAGATGATATTAAACAAAGAAACAGTAGGAGTGTAGAGATAGATACAGAGTTTGTACTACCTAATTACATTATTCCTCATAGAAATAAACGAACCGTGTTGCAGTTCTGTTACAAGTATGAACTAGAGCCAGATGATATTGGTGTTATGTATGATGTAAAAGAAGACCGTGTTGTGTTTCCTATATCTCATAATGGAGTTATAGTAGATGCTACAGGTAGGTCTATAGGTAATAGATTACCTAAATGGAAAAGATATGGAAAAAGTGACTTGCCATACGTATCTGGTTATGGTAATGTCGCCGTAGTTGTTGAGGACTGTGTGAGTGCAGCCGTGGTTGGTAGCTTAAAATCCTTTGTCGGGGTTGCTCTTCTTGGAACATCTCTACAGGAAGGGCATAAAGGGTATCTCACACAGTTCTCAACAGCTGTTATAGCGTTAGACCCCGATGCGCTAACAAAGAATTTGCAGATTGCAAAAGAATTACGTGGGCATGTTAATGATGTTCGTGTCTTACGTTTAACAGATGATCTTAAATATCGTAACCCCGGAGATATGGAGAAGCTAAATGGAATTATCACTAGTTAGAAGTTTAATGGACAAATCGTTTTACGATGACCACAGGGGGTCACGTTGTCCAGATAGGCTGTTCAGTAAAGATGTACGAAAGATTAAGCAGTCTATTGACACTGCTATGGACAAGTACAACAGAACAGTCAGCCCTGATGAGATTGAAGCGGTCTTTATGTCAAGCAATACTACGCTGACTACGGCGCAGAAAGCTGCGTTTTCAGACTTGTTTCAGAAGATTAAAAGGGAGCAGCCTCTTGGAAAAGACATCGCGGGTGATGTGTTATCTAAGCTATTTCAACAAGTGGTTGGGGAAGATATTGCTAATCTTGGTTTTGACTACGTTAACGGTACTATTTCCTCTCTACAACCCCTTCGAGACATTCTGGATAATTATACTGATGATTTTATCCCAAACCTTAATGTGGATTGGGACGATCTTTCTATAGAATCACTTATCCAGCGTAACGATCTTGAATCACAATGGACATTCAATATACCTACACTAGTACGCAAGGTTGAAGGTGTTAATGGTGGTCACTTAATTGAGGTAGGTGCAAGGCCAAACACAGGTAAGACATCTTTTCACGCCAGTCTTCTTGCTGGCCCTAGCGGATTTGCAAGGCAAGGTGCTAAGTGCATTGTCCTGTGTAATGAAGAGAGCAGCCATCGTGTAGGTGCTAGATATCTTAGTACTGCTACAGGCATGACATTGAAAGAAGTAAAAGAGAATCCACACAAGGCTCATACATTGTATGACTCTGTAAAGCAAAACATTATGTTATATGACAGCACAGGTAGAGATATGGCTTGGGTAGAATCTGTATGTAAATCCTATAAGCCTGATATTCTTGTGTTGGATATGGGAGATAAGTTTGCACATTTTGGTGGATTCTCCCGCCCTGATGAAGCACTTAAAGCTAACGCTATTTATGCTCGTCAGATTGCAAAGGAGTATGGTTGTGCTATCTTCTATATGTCACAGCTAAACGCTGAAGCAGAAGGACGTGTCAACTTGAATCAGTCTATGATGGAAGGGTCACGTACAGGTAAGGCAGCAGAAGCTGACCTGATGATCTTGATTGCTAAAAGCCCACAGACAAACAACAACAGTGGGGATTCAGAAGTTGCAGAAGATGACGGGTTTAGACACTTAGTCTTAGCAAAAAATAAGTTGACAGGATGGCATGGTCGTATAGTATGTGAGTTTAACTACGAAACAGGAAGGTATGAAGCATGAAATTAACACTTGATGTAGAAAATACTGTCACTGATCGTGACGGAAAATTGCACTTTGATCCGTTTGAGCCAGAGAATACATTGGTTATGGTTGGTTGTCTGACCGACAAAGGTGAAGAGAATTTGTTTACGTTTGACCACCCCGAAGTCTGCACGTCAGAACAGGGATATGATTATTGGTGCTTCCGTAAACTGCAAGCCATGCTTGACGATGCTACTGTACTTATATGCCACAATGCAGCACACGACTTGCTGTGGCTCTGGGAATCAGGATTTAAATATGATGGCCCTATTTTTGACACAATGCTTGGGGAATATGTACTACAGCGCGGTATCAAAAAACCTCTATCTCTTGAAGCGTGTGCAGAGCGTTACGAGTTGGACACAAAGAAGCAAGACACATTAAAAGAATATCTAAAAAAGGGCTACAGTGTGCGAGACATACCGCACAAGGAGTTGAGTGAGTACCTATCCGCTGACCTTCATGCTACACAACAGCTTGCGGATAAATTAATCTATCGTCTTAATACACTAGAAGATGCAGGTTTGATGAACACAGTCACACTAACCAATCAGGTTGCTGTGTGCTTGTCTCGCATTTATCAGCGCGGATTTAAAGTTAATCTGTCTGTATTAAAAAGTGTACGTAAAGAGTTTGAGGAAGAAAAGGCACAGATTGAAAAACGTCTGAAACAACAGGTAACAGAACTGATGGGAGATACACCTATCAACCTTAATAGCCCTGAACAAATGTCGTGGGTTATCTACAGCAGAAAGCCAGATGATAAGGCTTTGTGGGCTAATTTGTTTACGCCATATATGTCTAAGGATGACTTTATGAATACCGTAAATGCTCATTCAGCTATTGTCTACAAGACTAAAGCTGGACAGTGTTTTGCTTGTTATGGGACAGGCAAACAAAAGAAGATAAAAAAAGATGGTACGCCTTATGCGAAGCTTCCTACCTGCAAAGAGTGTGGTGGTATAGGCTATCGTTTTACGCCTACACAATCTATTGCTGGCTTAAAATTTAAAGCACCTAGTGCGAAGTGGGTTAGTGCGCATGGGTTTAGCACTAGCAAAAAGATGTTAGACATACTAGCTAACTCTGCTAAGAAGAGTGGCTTTCATGAAGCTGAACAGTTCCTTACTGACTTACAGCGTTTGTCTGCATTAGATACATACTTGTCGTCTTTTGTAGACGGTATTCAAACGCACACCAAACAGGACGGTAAGCTGCATGTGAGATTGCTTCAGCATCGCACTGCTACTGGTCGCTTCTCTGGTGCTGATCCTAATATGCAGAACATGCCTCGTGGCGGCACGTTCCCTGTAAAGAAAGTATTTGTGTCACGATGGAAAGGTGGCAAGATTCTTGAGGCTGACTTTGCGCAGCTAGAGTTTCGTGCTGCCGCTTATTTATCACAAGATGAGGTAGCAATTGAAGAAGTATCTACTGGGTTTGATGTACACTCATATACCGCTAAAGTTATTAGTGATGCTGGTCAGTCTACGAGTAGACAGGATGCGAAAGCACATACGTTTGCGCCACTCTACGGGGCAACAGGATTCGGTCGTACAAAAGCAGAAGCAGAGTATTACACTCACTTCACAGAAAAGTACAAAGGAATCGCATCTTGGCACTCCCGATTGGCTAAAGAAGCTATGAGTACAGGCAAGATAAAAACACCGTCAGGCCGTGAGTTTTTGTTCCCTGATATGGAGCGTTACTCTAGCGGTAAAGTTTCACACTTTACACAAATAAAAAACTATCCTGTACAGTCTTTTGCTACGGCAGATATTGTTCCACTCATACTGCTTGAAATA
>Ga0196905_1001072_pt1 | contig 10614 bp, 22 predicted proteins | sample CB_VirMetaG_3_FD_169098 | JGI IMG/M metagenome (GOLD analysis project Ga0196905, IMG submission 169098) | Freshwater to marine saline gradient viral communities from Chesapeake Bay - CB_1508_1S Viral MetaG (v3) (version 3) | ecosystem: Environmental > Aquatic > Marine > Coastal | place: USA... | reverse complement strand
ATTACGTCAGGCAAAAACGCTATGTCTGCTGGACCGATAACCGTAAACTCTGGTGTGACTGTTACTGTACCAACCGGATCAACATGGACGATTGTATAAATGAGTAAAATAAGTTTAACTCCTAACGCTAGTGGAACAGGTACGCTAACCATTACTGCGCCTAACACTAGCACTGATAGGACTCTGACGTTACCTGATGAGACTGGAACAATTATTAGTTCAACCAGTAGTCAAGTAACTGGTCCTGCTTTTAGTGCTTACTCTTCTGCAAATCAATTTCCAAGTAACTCAACTTGGACAAAAGTTATTTTTGGAACAGAAGTATTTGATACAAACAGTTGTTTTTCTTCTTCAACTTTTACACCAAATGTTGCTGGATATTATCAAGTAAGTGCTTGTATTTCTATGGCTGCGGATACTGGAATGACCGGTGGAAGTCTTTTGTTTTATAAAAACGGAGCTTCAACACTAGCAAACATAGGTACTAATATTAATGGAATATCTACTGTTGGATATTATGTTATGTCTGCTTCTGGATTAGTTTACATGAATGGTTCTACAGATTATCTTGAAGTATATGGAGTAATAATTGGAACTGGAACTAATAGATATTTTTTCCTATCTCAAAATAATAATCCAACAGTATTTACTGGTGCTTTAGTGAGGGCTGCATGACACTGTACGACAAAATAATAGCTATATATCCAGAACTAAGTGACTATGATTTTTGTTTTGGAGCTATAAAACTTCAAAACGACTCTGACGGTAAAGGTGACTACATAGCCAAGTGGGAGCATCCAACATTACCTAGACCTACTGAGGAACAACTAGCATGAGTACCATAAAGACTAACGCAATCCTTGACGCTTCAGGTGGTAACACAACCACGATCAATGGTGTAACTCCTAATGCCTATAACACTATGGGCAAGAACAGGATCATTAATGGTGCTATGGAGATCGACCAGAGGAATGCTGGGGCTAGTAAAAGTGTAAGTGGAAATGATATCTATACATTAGATAGATACAAAGGTTGGGCGAATGGTGGAGGAGTTTTCAGTGTTCAGCAAAGTTCTACTGCCCCAGATGGTTTTAATAGAAGTGCTGTTTTAACTGTTACTACTGCAGACGCATCTGTAGCTGCTGGAGATAATTATCGTTGGGCGCAAGACATAGAAGGCTACAATGTTTCAGATTTATCTTATGGTTCTTCTGGAGCAAAAACAGTTACGGTATCTTTTTGGGTTCGATCTAATTTGACAGGAACTTATGGGGGGTCATTATACTCAGTAACAAGCGGAGTATCTTATGTATATCAATATACAATTAATTCTGCTGATACTTGGGAGCAAAAATCTATAACTATTTCTGGGAATACTGCTAATGGGTTAAATACAACTAACGGTAATGGATTGCGTGTTTATTTTGATTTAGGTTCTGGAAGTAATTATCAAAATGCTACGGGTTCGTGGGTTAGTGGTGAAAAATTTAGTACAAGCGGAAATGCTAATTGGATAGGAACTTTAAGTAATAATCTATACATCACAGGAGTCCAGCTAGAGGTAGGCTCTGTAGCCACTGAGTTTGAGCGCAGACCGTATGGCACTGAGTTAGCTTTGTGTCAGAGGTATTATGCTACTACATATAATACAGGTGCTGCTGTTGGATCAGCGTCACTTCCCGGTGCTTTGTATAAAACTTTAGACGGTACACAAAGCTACGCAAGTTTATGCTGGAATCTACCAGTAACAATGCGAGCAACACCATCTTATGCGTTTTATAGCCCATATACTGGAACATCAGGTAAGTTTTACAGTAACCAATCAAGTGCAGATATTAATGCTATTGCGGCATCAACTTTTGCTGGCATGAACGCTGTTGCTGCTCTATCTAACGGAGCAACTGTTAATGCTCAAAATTTTATAGTAACGCACTTTAGTGCTTCAGCGGAGTTATAAATGTACAAAAAATTAATTGATCCATTAAGCAACAGTGAAGTCACTAATTCTATTATGAAATTAGATAGCAATTTATATATCCCATTTGATCCAGCCAACACAGACTACCAAGAGTATCTTGAGTGGCTTGCTGAAGGAGGAGTTCCTGAAGAGGCAGATGCTTAATATGGCTTGTGTATATTGGATAAGGCATCAAGATCATACAGACATAACAACACAAGGTTATGTAGGTATATCCAATAACTTTAATACAAGATTAAGAAGTCACAAAACTAGACCTTGTAATACACATCTAGTCAATGCAATAAAAAAGTATGGTTGGGATACTTTGATAAAAGAAAAAGTATTAATAGGCAATACAGATTATTGTAAAACAATTGAGATAAAGTTAAGACCACATGATTTTATAGGATGGAATCAAACCTGTGGTGGTAGCATTCCACCTAAACCAAAAAAAGGTCATGGTAAAGGTAGAGTTACATCAAAAGAAACTTGTGAAAAATTAAGAAAAGCTGCAACAGGAAGAAAATACAGTATGGAAACAAAAGAAAAAATTAGGCAGGCTGCTCTAGCACAGTGGGAAAGATACAGAACAAATGGAAATAAACACACGCCTGAACCTGCGGAGTAATCATGGCTGCTGCTAATAGAAAAGGTAAAGGTAAGGTAACTCCATCTTTAAGTAACACTAAGCGAGACAAGTTTAGTAAGAAAGAGAAACCAATACCAAAGCGTACTAAGCTAAGTAAACGTAAGAAGACAGCTAGTATTGCTAAGAAAAGAAACAACGCTAGGAAACAACTATTTAGATCGAGATGAAAGAATTTGATTTAACTAAATTATTATCAGGAATGATACCAGTTTTACTGGCTGCCATGTGGTGGATAATATCAAATGTTAATTCATTAAGAAGTGATATACAGTTGCTACAAGCACACATGATGATGCTGGTAGATCCTCAAGGTCAGATCATTCCTAGTCCCGGTAATGCGTTTGCTAGACAGGAATTGAAGGAAGAGATCATAGAAAGAATATCAGATCTACACGTTAGAGTAAAACTATTGGAGGCTCAGAGTGAAGCAAAAGGACAGTAGATTAGCAAGAGCAGGTGTATCAGGATTTAACAAACCTAAACGTACACCAAGCCATCCTACTAAGTCTCATGTGGTGGTAGCAAAAGAGGGTGACAAAGTGAAGACCATTAGGTTTGGTCAGCAAGGGGTCACAGGTGATAGACAACCAACTGCTAGACAGAAATCATTTAAGGCTAGACACGCTAAGAACATAGCTAAAGGAAAGATGTCAGCAGCTTACTGGGCAGATAAGGTGAAATGGTAATGAAACAAGGATTATATTATAACATCAATAAGCGTAAGAAGGCTGGTACTTCTCGTCCTAAATCTAAAAGCACAGTAAGTCCAGAGGCATATGCAAACATGAAGAAGGGCTTTCCTAAGAAGAAAAAGGGTAAGTAATGGAAGACATTAACAAACAGATAGGTAGGCTTGAGGCTAACGTAGAAGAGCTACAGCGTCAGATGTCTGAGCTACGTCAGGACGTTAAGGATATGTCTGCTGTTGTTACCAAGTGGAAAGGTGCTGGTGCTTTATTGCTTATCCTAGGTGCTTCCTTTGGTTGGATAGTGGACGCTTTATTTAAGAAGATGTCATAGGAGTATTTATGTTAGAGACATTATTAGGCGGTGTGTTTGGAGGAGTGCTACGATTAGCTCCTGAGGTCTTTAAAATATTTGATGCTAAAGACTCTAGGAAACATGAGTTAGCAATGATGAGTGCTGAGATGGAGTTCGCTAAGATTAAAGGCGAGATGCAACTCAAGGAGACAGAAGCAACACTGACCATTGCTGAACTAGATGCTATGAAAGAAGCATTTAAGGAACAGGCATCGACTGCTGGTAAGTCTTACAAATGGGTAGCTGCTGTGTCAGGTCTGGTTAGACCATTGGTTACCTACTGGTTTGTTGGTGTTTATTCTGCTACTAAGATAGCTGCTTACACAATAGCAACTAGTCAAGGTGGGATATGGAATGAAGTGTTAATTAGTATGTGGGGCAAAGAAGACATGGCTATCCTCAACTTACTATTGACATTTTACTTTGTAGGTAGGGTTTACGATAGGAAGTCATAATGGACGCTTTTGACATAGCTGTAGAGTTATGCAAAGAGTTTGAAGGCTTTAGACATAAACCTTATATTTGTCCTGCTGGAGTGCCTACCATTGGTTATGGGACAACCAGATACCTAGACGGTACTCCAGTACAGATGTCAGACCTAGCTATTACTTATGGCAAAGCTGAGAAGCTGTTAAGGAATGACTTAGTAAGTTGTTACAAAAGCATGATTAAGTATTGCCCTCACATGGTGACTGAAACGCCTAGTAGACAGGCAGCTATTATGAGTTGGGTATATAACTTAGGTGCTGGTAGGCTAAAGGTTTCAACCATGAGAAAGCGGATTAATGCTAAAGACTGGGATCTAGCAGCTTATGAGTTAAAACGTTGGGTTAGAGGTGGTGGTAGAATATTACCGGGGCTAGTTAGACGCAGAGAAGCTGAAGCTAACTTATTAATTTCTTGACTTTTCTTTTAAAATGTGATATAATATGGCTAGAACAGTAAGTGCAGTAAAAACATTAAATTCTAGTAGTGTCCCTAGTGCTACAACTAAACAGTTGTTATACAAAGTTCCACCTAAGAATACTGGGCTATGGAACATGATGTATATTATTAGTCTTGTTAGTAACGAGACACCTAAAGTATATTGGTACGACTCTACTACTACTAATGAATACTTTATTGTTGGTGGTAAGAATTTAGGTGTTGGTGAGTATGTGCTGTTGTCTGATGCTCATGTAGCTTTAAAAGAAAATGATGAAATCAGAATACAAAATACAGGAACTAACGATGTAACTTATGTAGCAACGATAGAACTAAGACCAGCAGAAGCTATACAATTTCATGGATAATAATATATGAATACTTGTCCTACTTGTCCGTATCCTAAAAAATGTAAGACAGCAGGTAAGTGTTTATTACAATCAATGACCAAAACCAAAAAAGGAAATTAAGATGCCAATGAAAAAAGTAAAACGTACTGATATGCGTAAAAAAACTACTCAGAATGAAGGTATGAGTTCTAACTGGTTTCCAGAAGTAGGCAAGACAGTAAAAAAACCAGTAAAGAAACCAGCAAAGAAAAAATAATGCCACTCAAGAAAGGTAAGTCTAAAAAAGCCATCAGTGAGAACATTAGCATGATGGTAAAAGAAGGCAAACCACAGAAACAAGCAGTGGCTATTGCGCTATCTAAAGCCAGAAAGAGTAAGAAGAAATGAACTACTTAGAACTCGTTAAAGATGTATTAGTCAGGTTAAGAGAAGACGATGGTATTACTGCTGTTACCGATACTCCTTACGCTAAGTTAATTGGTAAATACATTAACGATGCTAAAAGATTTGTAGAGGATTCATACCAGTGGAATGCACTGTCTGAGACATTAACTGTTACTACAGCTAATGATTTGTTTAACTATGTGATGACAGGTTCTGGTCAAAGGTTTAAGGTTATTGATGTAATCAACAGTGAAGATGATTTGTTCTTGAGCTATGTACCGTTTCACAAGATGAACAATTGGTTCTTGAATCAGTCTCCACAAAAAGGTTCACCAATGTACTATAACTTTAACGGTGTAGATTCTAATGGAGACACGCAAGTTGATGTATATCCTGTTCCTGATGGTGCTTATAATATTTACTTTAACATTTATAAACCTCAAGCTGCGTTAAGTGAAGGGGCTGATACTCTTAAAGTACCAGAAGATCCAGTTATTAAGTATGCCTATGCAATGGCTACAGCAGAGCGTGGTGAGGATCAAGGATTGTCAGTATCAGAAGCTAGGGCGTTAGCAGATCAATCGCTAGCGGATGCTATAGCTATCGAGAATGGCAGGTATAGAGACGAATACATCTGGCAATCAATCTAATGGCTAAACCTTTACTTACAACTACGATATCAGCACCGGGCTTTCTTGGTATTAACACCCAAGAGAGTAGTGTTGATCTGTCATCGGGCTACGCACTAGAGGCGTACAACTGTGTCATAGATAAGTTTGGTAGGATTGGTGCTAGAAAAGGTTGGGTTAAACAGAACAGTTCTACTAACGCTGATCTTGGTACTAATGATATTGAGTTTATATTTGATTTACCAGAGACAGGTACAGTAATACTAGGAGGTAATAATAAATTATTTACATTTGCTAGTAGCACAATAACTACTGCTGTTGTTAGAAATGATGCTGATAGTGCAGATATTGCTTACAGTATATCTGGAAATGATTGGTCAGCATCTAGTATTGTGTATGGTGAAGGACCAGACATTAAACCTCATGCGTACTTAGCGCAAGCTGACCATTTACCATTGGTGTATCATCAATTAGGTGCAAGTCACGCTCATAGTGGTAACTATGGTTTTAATAGATTAATGGATTGTGGATCAGTTCCTACGACTTATTCAGGATCACCCACTAACTTTAAACCTAACGTAGTATTGGGAGCATATGGACGTACTTGGTGGGCAGATATTTCTGGAGATAAGCAGACTGTGTACTTCAGCGCATTACTGGATGGATCAGACTTGTCTACCGGTGATTCAGGTTACCTTTCTTTGGTAGATGTATTTCCTAATGGAGATGAAATAGTAGGACTAGCAGCACACAACGGTTTCTTAATTATCTTTGGTAAGAGAAACATTGCTGTATATTCTAATCCTATTGATGTCACATCCTTAACATTAGCTGATTTGATTACTAACGTAGGATGTATCGCTAGAGATAGTATTGTTAATACTGGTACAGATGTGATGTTCTTGTCTGATACTGGGGTAAGAAGTATTGCTCGTGTTATTCAAGAAAAGTCAGCACCTATTAACGATATATCTTTTAATGTTAGAGATGACTTAGTTGCTTTTGTAAACTCTGAAACAAAAATAAAAATTAAAGCAGTATATTACCCTACAGACGCTTTTTATATACTGTCACTTCCTACTACTAAGTATGTTTATTGTTTTGATTTAAGGGCTAGATTAGAAAATGGAGCAGCAAGAGTAACTATTTGGGATAGTATAGAACCTACAGCATTGCACGTTACTTATACTGGTGATCTGTTATTAGGTAAAGAAGGTTATCTTGGTAAGTACACAGGGCATCTTGATAATACTTCTACTTATAAGATGCGTTATTACACTAATCACTTTGATTTAGGTAGTCCTACATCATTAAAGTTTTTAAAGAAAGCTAACTTTACTGTAGTTGGTGGTGTTGGACAAAATGTATTTGTTAAATACGGTTTTGATTATGTAGCTTCTTATAGAGATATTCGTAAGTCATTAACTGCTGGATCAGTGTACGAATATAATATAGCTAAGTTTGGTGTTAGCGGTGTTTCAGTAGTAGGTAGTCAAGTTTTTGATAGTACAAATTCAAACCCTCAGTATAATACTATTACTGATACAGATGGTACGCACTATCAAGTAGCGTTTAAATCTGTTTTAGATTCTACTAATGGATATGATTTACCTCATCAAGTAAAACTATCTGGTGGTTATTACTATGTTCCAGATACTAACGCAGGAGAAGTTTCTAACGCTACGGTTTATTTAAAGAGTGCTGACGCTTTGTCAGAATACTCTAGCGGACTAGCACTAGAAGAAGTACGCTCTAATCTTGGTGGATCAGGTTCAATCATACAGTTAGGATTTGAGGCAGACATAAACCAAAACCCGTTGTCAATTCAAAAGATAGATGTTTACGTTAAAACAGGTAAAACAGTTTAAGGAATAGAAGATGTCAAATTATACAAAGGCAACTAATTTTACAGCTAAAGACAGTTTAAATACTGGCAATGTCGGTAAGATTGTAAAAGGTTCAGAGATTGATGCAGAATTTGTAGCTATTGCTTCTGCTATTTCATCTAAAGCTAATTTAGATTCTCCTAATTTTACTGGTACACCTGCTTTACCTACAGGCACGACAGCTATACTGCAAACAACTGGTAATAGTTCTCAAGCTGTAGCTACTACATCGTTTGTTCAACAAGAACTTGGAACTTTAGGATCTCTTGCTTCGCTTAATACTGTTAATGACGGTAATTGGTCTGGTACTGATTTAGCTGTAGCAAATGGTGGTACAGGTGCTTCAACTGCTTCTGATGCTAGAACTAATTTAGGAGTAGCTATTGGTACTAATGTATTAGGTTATGTAGCTCCCGGTACTAGTGGTAATGTTTTGACATCTAATGGTAGTGCGTGGGTATCTCAAGCGTTAGCAAGTACTGCTGTTAGTGGTACTTCAAGTACAACAGGTGTCTCTGGAAATACAGAACAACAACTATTAGAAGTTACAGTAACACCTGCTTCTGCAAGTAGTAAATTTCTTGTTATGGGTTGCGCTTCATTAAGTTGTTCAGGAGGCGGTGGTAATGGTGGATTAGCTAGGTTGTATAGAAATACAACAAGTTTAGGAATTCAACAACAAAATTACCATGCTACCTCTCAAGGATTTCACGCTTCTCTAGCACCTAGTATTCTGGATTCTCCAAGCACTACAAGTTCTATTACTTATAGACTTAAAGTAGAAAGAGTAGATAACTGTAACTGGTCTACTATTGGTGGATATAGCTTAACTGTAATTGAATTTAAATAATTGAGAGACTTATATGAATAATAGACACTTAGCCATATTAAATCTATACCCTAATGTTGTCAGTGTTTTTGAAGGCAAAGGTGCGTTTGATGCTAATGGCAATTTAGTAACTGTTGACGATGCTGCTGTTAATGTAGAAGTAAAAAGATTGCAAGTAAAGGAAAACAGAGCTAAGGCTTATCCTCCAATGCAAGATTACTTAGATGGTATTGTCAAAGGAGATCAAGCTCAGATTGATGAGTATATCGCTAAATGTTTAGACGTAAAAGAAACTTATCCTAAACCATAATGGACTCAGGAAATACTTTATTAGTGCATTTTGATAATCTTAAATTACCAGTAGAAGCACAAGAATGGTTACTTGATTATTGGAATGTTATTCAAGGTTTAGATGATTGGAAAGACAACGATCCAGTTGATGACATAGAAAAAGAAAAAGTTATATATCAAGTGTTAGTTAATATGCCAGCAAATCCTTTTTTTAGACTTAATGCTTATGCTCTACTACCAGTTATGTCAAACATGGTTTTGAAATGGATAGGTGCAAATAAGCTAGAAGATAAAAAAGAACAGCTAAACAAGGCTTATATGTGGAGAGCTGCATATTACGATGTTATTTTGGAAGTAGTAAAGTTAGTTCATGGTTATAAAGTTGCAGCAGAAGCAGCTTCTTATGTAGCTAAAATGTATGGTGAAAAATTTGAAGAGTATATAAAGGAGTTCAGAGATGCCTGATCCAGTATCAGCTACCGTTGGCAGTGCCGTTGTTGGCGGTTTTATGCAAAATAGGGCAGCCAGCAAACAAGCTGCTGCTATGAATCAACAAGCTGCTGCACAGGTAGAAGCTGCCCGTATAGCTGCTGAAGAAGCTAGATTTAGACCAGTAGGTATTACTACTAGGTTTGGTTCTGCTACGCCTCAATTCAATGAAGAAGGAAGGTTATCAGGCTACACTTATCAAGCTACTCCAGAACTACAAGCATTACAAAATCAACTATCTGGTTTGTATGGCGGTAGTTTAGGTCAAGCTGAACGTGCTGCTGCTCTACAACCACAGTTTGAACAAGCTGCTACTGGTTTGTTTGGTCTTGGTCAGCAGTATATGGCACAAACACCAGAAGAGCTACGCCAGCGTTATATGCAGCAACAAATGGATGTATTACGTCCTTATGATGTTGAAGAAGAACAACGTCTAGCTGCATCAGTATTTGGTCGTGGTAGAGGTGGTTTAAGTGTTGGAGCAGGTGGTCAACCAGAACTAAAAGCTCTTGCTGAATCACGAAGACGTAGAGATTTACAACTAGCTGCAGGTGCTGAACAAGCTGCACAACAACAGTTAGATTTTGGTACTGGATTGTTTAATCAAGCTGCTGGATTGCTTGGTACTGGTTACCAAACTCAACAAGCTGCTCTTTCTCCTTTCCAAGCTCAGTTCCAGTTAGGTACTCAACTAGAAGACATAGCTAGACAACCTATGGATATTGGTACTGCCTTAGGACAACAAGTTACTTCTGCTAATGCAAGAGCAGGGGAACTATTAAGTCAAGGTATGAGCAGTGCTGCTCAATTACAATCTGCTGGTCAACAAGCTAAAGCTTCTGGTCTAGCTTCTCTTGGTCAAGGTGTTGCTGGTTTGGGTCAACAATATGCTCAATATCAACAACAACAAGAACAAAATCAAATATTAAGAGATTGGTTAATGAGTGGAAGACAACCAACAGTTTATTCTCAACCAGCAAGTATGTTTAATGCCCCAGTAAATCAAAGTGGTATGCCTATTTTAGGCGGATCTACAATATTTGGTTAGTAAGGAGTTTAAAAAATTATGGCTAATTTATTTGGACCATCGCCTACAGAAATAATGGCTGCTAGGCAAAAAGAACTAGAGGACAGACAACAAGCTGAATATATGGCTATGTTGCAAACTGCTCAAACTCCTGC
>Ga0196905_1001067_pt1 | contig 10631 bp, 13 predicted proteins | sample CB_VirMetaG_3_FD_169098 | JGI IMG/M metagenome (GOLD analysis project Ga0196905, IMG submission 169098) | Freshwater to marine saline gradient viral communities from Chesapeake Bay - CB_1508_1S Viral MetaG (v3) (version 3) | ecosystem: Environmental > Aquatic > Marine > Coastal | place: USA... | reverse complement strand
ATGCTGTTTTCCAACCATAGCGATAACAGTTCAAAAAGTCATTTGCCATAACTGAAGTTGGTACTTCATTGTTATCATAGTTCTCTGGATTATAACTCCAGTTACCAGAAATTGCTTGGTCAAAGAACTTTTGCATCACAGCAACAACATTAATATAACCACGATTGGACTCCATATCCCAAAGAAGCGTATAATTGTTCTTAAGAGTGTGGTATTGGGGAACAATCTGTTTGAGGGGTCCCTTCTTTGATTTCTTAATGGACAAGTAATCTCTAGGTGGTTCAATACCATTGGTTGCGTTTGACACAACGGAACTGCTCTCCGATGGCATTTGTGCGGACAATGTGCTGTGTCTGAGACCGTACTCCAGGATAGATGTTCTAAGATTTTCCCAATCATGATGATACCTTGGAGTGCTGATTTCGTCTACATCTTTCTTATATGTGTCGATGGGAAGTATTCCATCTGCATACTTGGTGCGTCCGAAGTATTCGCAATGTCCCTTTTCCTTGGCAAGTTGATTTGATGCCTTCAGGAGATAATACTGGAATGACTCAGAGAGTCCATGAACCGCATCCCATGCCTCCTGAGAGTCATAGTTATATCCAAGTTTAGCAAGATAGTGGGCAAGACCAATAAAACCAATTCCAAGAGACCTACGTGCCTTTGTAGCAATCTCCGCTGCGTTGATTGGATAGTTCTGGTATTCAATCAACTCATCTAATCCACGAACTGAAAGGTCACAAAGTTCTTCCAGTTCCTCATCAGACTTTACTTTACCCACATTAATTGCAGAAAGAATGCACAGAGCAATTTCACCATAAGCATCATCAATATGATTTAATGGATAAGTTGGTAGTGTAATCTCCTGACACAGATTAGACATATTCACTTTGTCTTTAAAAGAAGAGTGTGAATTGCAGTGGTCGATATTCATAATATAGATACGACCAGTCTCTGCCCTCTCCTTCAGAAGATTGAGAATGAGTTCTTGAGCACGGACAGTTTTTCTCGGAATAGACTGATCTCGTTCATAACGAACATATAACTCGTCAAATCTATCAGTGCCAAAAGCATCATAAAGACCAGGAACATTGTGGGGAGAGAACAATGTGATCTGTTCATCTTGAATGAATCGTTCATAGAAGATTTTGCTGGTTTGGATGGAATAGTCTAACTTACGAACACGATTATCTTCAGTTCCTTTGTTATTCTTCAGAACAAGAATATCTTCTATTTCTTGGTGCCAGATTGGGAAGTGGACTGTCGCGGATCCACCTCGTATGCCATTTTGCGTGCAACATCTGACAGTTGCTTCAAACTTCTTGAGAAATGGTATAACACCCGTGTGTTGAACTTCTCCACCTCTGATTTTGCTGTTGATGCCACGGATACGACCAGCGTTGATGCCGATGCCCGCCCTCTGTGCAACGTATCTGCCAATAGCCATATCACTAGTAAAGATACTATCGAGGGTGTCATCAACATCAACAAGGACACAGCTAGCAAATTGTCTAAGCGGAGTTCGCACTCCCGCCATGATAGGGGTTGGAATGTTGATTTTGTGCTTTGAGATTGCGTCATAATACCTCTTTACATAGGAAAGACGTGTTTCTTTTGGATACTCTGCAAAGATAGTCAGAGCAATCATCATGTACATAAATTGTGGCGTTTCATAAACACCCCCACTGCTTCTATCTTGCACGAGGTACTTATCAACGACCTGACGTAGACCTGCGTAAGTGAATAAGAAGTCACGGTCATGATCAATATAACTATCAACCTTTTCAATCTCTTCTTGAGAATATTTGTTATAAATGTCACTATCATAAACTTCTGCAGAAACACAATCAATGATGTGCTGTTCCAGGGTGGGCAGTTCTCTCATTTTTCCATAAAGACTTTTCCTCACAGAAAAAAGAAGAAGACGGGCTGCAACATATTGATAATTTGGATGTTCCAGATCAATAAGATCTGATGCAGAACGAATTAGAATCTCTTGAATTTCCGCAGTGGTAATTCCATCATAAAATTGAATACCAGACTTCATCTCCACCTGACTTGCAGACACTCCTGCAAGACCTCTACATGCCTCCTCAACCATGATGTGCATCTTATCAAGGTCAATACTCTCAATAGACCCATTTCTCTTTGTAACCTTTAAACCGTTGCTCATATTTTCTTCCAGATGGTAAATTTGAGTTTTGCTTCTAAACCAGAGTAAGTATTAGATTCTATCATATCCTGAACGTCAAGTCCAGATAGAACCATATCATTAATATCTTTTTGCGTCACTGTGTTTGGATAAATGACGACGGACTCTCCACTCTCAATTTTTGATTGGATTCTGCGGACAATTTCTGAATTTCGTGGTTCGTTATCATAGATCCAAACAGGATTGCTAATACCCCACTTACTAAGATCACCGTCAGCTCCGCAAAGAGCAATTGCGTTTGAAATGAAAGTTGAATCAAAGGGTCCTTCGGTGATGTAGATAGTTTTATCTTTTTGTACTTCATCGAGACCATAAATTTTTGGGGCATTGTCATTGAGCATCACCGTAATGTATTTGACTTTAGAGGGACCCAGTGCTCTACCCTGAAATCCTACTAATGTATCTTGATAAAACAGAGGAATAATAATCCTCGGTTCATCTCTAACAGTAGAGTCAAATGTGGGTTTTAAAGAGTTGGTCCACTCTTTAAATTTTTCAGTGTAATAGAATTTATGCGAGTTTAATTTTCTTTTTTCTAGATATGCCTTTGCATCAGGATTCTCTGACGCTTTGGGCAAATTCAACTTTGGTTTGAACTTAGGTGCTTCAAATTTAAATTCTGGTTCATCAACAACAAAGTTTTTTCCAGTATTTCCTTCTTTAAATTTCTCTAAAGTGTATTGCTTGTAAGTGTTATTATCTACCTGTTTTAGAAAATTATTGAAGGATATGTTTACTCCGCAATTGTGACACTTAAAGTTTGTATTATTCTTTACTTGATAAAGATATCCTCGTGCCTTGTTTTTATTTCTCTGAGAATCTCCACAGATTGGACAACGAAAGTTATATAGATTATTCTTTACCCTTTTAAATTTTTGAAGTCTTGTAGAAATCAAATTGATGTACTTTACATCAACAAAGTCCATAATCAAACCTTAAAGTTCCTATGCTCCATTATAGAACTCTGAGGTTGTGGCGTCAAGATTTCAAGTGCCGCAGGAATCCTCAATAAAAAGGTTAGACATGCAAGAGCACCTATTGCCATCCACACTCTTTTTTCTATGGTCTGAACTCTTGACACAATACGGTCATAATCGAGGTCAACCTTATCACGGAGTTTGTCAATTTTAGCAAAGAGTATGTTGTCGGTTTCTTCTTGCTTAGTGATTTTTTCTTCATGTACTGCGAGCATCTTACTCACATTACTATTTACTTCACTAAGTTTTTCAATGGCATTATCAATCTTTACAATAATATCTTTTACATCTTCTAGTTTTTGTTCCAGTACTGCAACCTTAATTTCTTCCGCCATTTTGGGATTTGAGGTGATCTAACCAGACTTTTCTTCCGGGACCTTTCATATATTTTCTTTCCTTCTTTCTCCTTACAGGAGGATCATCTCCAGCCTCAACCGAACCAGCAATCTTACCGTGACCCATAGCCATAGTAGGACCAGATTCTTCTCTCAAGTCTCTAATGATTTGAATAATTCTATCAAGTTTATTCATTTGCTTTAAAAATCTTTTGGAGTTCTACCAAACAATTTAAATCAACAGGAATATCATGAAGATAACATTTAGGATATTCTGGAATTTTATTCAAGAATAACATAAATGTCTTCATAGTAGACCATAGTTCTTTTTCAATCTTAAAAAACAGCATTGGAGTTGCTGCTTCACCAAAGATATTATAAAGAACAATAAAGTGATTGATCAAAAGGGGAACCTTAAGTTCCCCCGTATTCTTATATCGTTTCAAAAGTCTTTTAATGTATTTGAAATGATTTAAGTCTTTATCAAAATCCTCTTTAGTCACTGCCTGAGGATTTTCATAGTTTTTAATAGCGAATAAGAGGAAATTATCCTCGTTCAATTCATTGAAAATCATATATTATCATGCAGGTGGGAATACAGGTGCATTACCAGTTTGAATACCAGACATCGCAACAAGAGTTTCAGACTTAACTCTCAAAGATCCACTACCATCAACATAAGTAGTAACTCCGACCCATCCAGCATGAGTTAATTGATATGAAGTATTTTGTGCATAATCTGCACCTCCACTATTGACACCATAAACATAAGAATCTTCAGTTCCCCAAGATGCTTCACTATACTTAGAATCAAGAATAGTGTACTTAGGAAGTTGAGAAACTGTAAATGTTGTTCCTGCGATTGCAACCCCACTCAGTCCAGCAGTAGATCCGATGGTGAGTTGTGTGGTACTTGCAATGCCAACAATAACAGCATCACCATAATAAGTCCCAGCACGATCACCAAAACGAATCACATCACCAGTTGCAGCAGCGCCAACAGAACCGAAAGTTGTTCCGGTTCCGATTACAACACCAGTGGAATAGTCTAATGATACTGTACCACCAGCACCTACTGCATCGTTATTTCCCCAGAGTGCCATGTCTTTCTTCCGTAAAAAATTATTTGCTATGAATATTTATAAAAAAGGGAGACCTTACTTTTTGTCTCCCTTGCGTAAAACTATCTTTAAAAAATGAGTTGTAAGATCAAGTAATCCATTCTCTTCAAATCTTTTTGTTTTTGCTAACCACTCGGAGGTAGTTAGTAATAGACCAAGAACAATGGTTACTCCCCAGTTAGTTAAAAAGCACGTAATCATGCCTCTTCAGGTTTGAAGATTTTTTCCTTGACCAACTCAAGAACTACATTATCAATGCTATTATCAGTGGAATTTACATACTTTTCAAGAAGTTCAATAACAAGTTTTTTAACTGCTGGATGTGTTGCGATTGAAATCAGAAGTGGTTTTACCACTGCTACTACTGCGTTCATAATGTCCTCCAAATAGAGTATCCTTTGCTATTTAGAAAATAGTATTGTTAAAATCACATTAAAGATTTTTCACCATACTTAGACATTGTTTGTTGTCTTACCAACTCAAGTGCTTTTCGAGCAACTTTCTTTCTTTGTTCAAGATCAACTGGTTTTGATTGTGCAGATTTTGCTGGTGAAGTTGAAGAACGAGCACCCATTCCACCTCTTTCCAAATGACGATCTTTCATAGTGTCATAATCTTCTTCAGAAACAATTTTTTCCTGAGATTGTTGTTGCATCTGAGATTCTTTTTTCTTTCTTTGAAGAGCCATTTGATCTGCAGCAGTTAATTTTTTCTGCGACATTGCAAGCTGTTTCTGAGCAGCGAATTGTTGAGGGGTTGTTGGTTGCAAATCTTCTTCAACTTTTTTAGGAATTCCTTCATGCTTTGTTTTTGCAAAATCACGAATTTTCTTTTCACTCATAGTATCAACAATTTTAAGAACAGCATCACTTACTTCCGATCTTGATGTCTCTCCCCTTTTCACTGAAAGAGCAAGACCAAAAAGTTTTTGCTGCTGTTCACTTTCTGCCTTTTCAAGAAGTTCCAATTCTTCTTTTGTCATCTTGCGAACAAAGGTTCCTGCTGCTCTACCAGCAGCTGCTGCTGGCGACTTACCTGACTTTAAAGAACCTGCTCCTGCTCCTGCACCAGCAGCAGCTGCGTTAACTGCTTTTTTTACAACTGGAGTAGCTGCTTGTACTGCTCTTCCAGCAGCAACTTTTGCTTTTCTTCTTGCTCGTGTTGCAGTAGCAGATTGCTCTGCACTTCTACCACGTTCTCTTACAGCATCATAAACTGCTTTTGCTTCAGCACCTCTACGTGTTGCAACATTTTTAGCAGTTTGTGCTGCATCTTGAACTCTCTTAATGTCCTCTCTACCTTTTTTAACAAGAGATCCAAGGGCTGCACCAACTCTACCAGCAATTCCAGTCTTTGTTTGTGCTGGAGTTGACTTTGTTTCTGGTTGCTTAGCAACTGCCTTCTTTACTGCAACTCTATTCTTTTTAATTGTTGGAGAATCGGATGATGCCAATTTTCTGGTTGTTCCATACTTCTTAACTGCTGCTTTAGTGAGAGTTGTTGGAGAAGTTCCTTTTGGAAGTTTTTGTGGATTTTTCTTCTTACCAGTTAAGGTTCTTGCTTCATTTAAAGTATACTCTTCAGAAATTTCATAAACAAAATCCAAAAACTGGTCAATCCCAAGATCTTCAATCAAAATATCAATTCCATACTCATTCAAACCTTGCTCATAAAAATATTCTGTTGCAACATTTACTTCTTCAGCAAGTTCAATTTCAGTCATTTCCAAAAGAACTCCACCAATCTCTTCTACAGCTTCACCAAGTTTAATACCACCTCCCATTGCAGAAGTTTTTACTTTATTATTAATGTTTTTTTTCTCTTTAATTTCCTTACTTGCTTCAATATCATCCATAACTTCAGAAAGGTCTTGTCTCCAGTTTGAGAAACCTTCTCTAAGTTTCTTATCTTTCTTCTTTTTCTTTCCACCCATTTCATCCTTACCAAGTCTACCCGCAATTACATCACCTCTGGTGATTTTATCATATGGTGGATAGTTGTTTGCTAGGTTTCCATCATTTGGTTTTTGTGCCTCATCAATTTCAGTTTCCTCAACACGATACCCAGTTGGTTTTGATCCAGTTGGTTTTGGTTCTTCAATACGACGACCAGTTACTGTTCCTGGTTTTGGTCTTTGAGGACCATAAGCACTAGAGTTCTTTACATCACTCTCAACTCTTCTTGCAGCAGCTGCCGCATCTGCTCTAGCAACTCTATTACTATTACTCTGCTGTCTTAATCTATTCATAGAAGCATTAGTTTTTTTTTGCTCCGCATCAAGTCCATCATCAGCAACAGCATTTCTTGCTCTACTAGCAACAGAAACCTGCTCCAAATAAACTTTGGAGATATCATTCAGAGGATTAATAGACATTGTAAACTTACTATTTCTTTACCTTATACTTATTTATAAATTCCTTGACATTTAATTGCTCGTATCCACTATAAGGTTTTGCACCATACTGAAGATTTGTTTTATCTCCTTTCTCAAATCCAGGTGTCATATCAGCAGCATACTTAAAGTATCCACCAGTTCCAACCAAAGTATTTGGCTTTCCAGGAACTCTCATCTTCCTCTCAACTCTTTTCTCTTGATATTCTTCTCTAAAGTTTTTTGGAAGATTTTTTGCTTGTGGAATAAAAGCACCATAAGGACCAACCTTTGGATCTTCTTTATCAACAAATCCATCAATATTATCATCTTTTCTATTCACTGCTTTCTTAACAAGTTTCTTCAGATTCTTAGAAGGAACTTCTGCTTCCATCACATCTTTAATCCAGGACTTAAACATAAATCCTTCTTCAGTTACGCAGATTAAATGATTAGCACCTCTACGAATGATTTCACCAACCAATCCGGTATTTAAGTTCTCTACAATATCACCTATTCTAAAGATTTTCTTATTGACATAATTTTCACGAAGATTGAACATATCAAACTTGGGAGCAATCTCCCAGAGTGCATATCCTTCTTTTTGAACTTTAGTTTTCTTTACACTCATTCCTTGACGAACTGCATCGAATAAAGATTGAGTATCTCCATCATCTAATGTTTTTGGAGTTCCTCTGCGGAAGGATTCAAAATCATTATCAACAACTGCTTTTCTCATCTTAGATGCAGACATTCCTTCAACACCTTCTGCATCAGCATCACGAACACCAGCAGAAATAACCCTAATTAAATCAAAATTATAAAGGTCCCCATTATATTTCTGAGCAAGATTTTCAAATTCAGATTGTCTGTCAGAACCAACAACAATATTTACATTCGAATATCCCTCTTCATTTGCCGCAATCAATACATTAAAGATTGATCTCATTTCATCATCGTTAATAATGTTCTCTTTGAAGTCAGGGAACATTTTTTTCATATATGAAATTTTCATATCAGGATCCAATGGATTCTTTTTAGGATCCTGTGTCCTTGAAGGATAGACTTTAAGTTCTCCACCAACTGATGCTTTTTTAGCAGCCTTTAAAAGTTTTTCGTGCCCCTTTGTTGGTGGATTAAATCTTCCAAAAACTACAGTTAAAGTGTTATCAGTTTCTCCAGAAGGTTCTTCTTCAGGTGCTTGCTGTGCTTTTGTTTGTGTAGGTGCAGTTTGTGGTTTTGCTGTTGATTTATCTGTTGTCTTTGATTTTGGTTGTTCTTGATTAGGAATATCTCTTTGCCCTACTCGTTCACCCTTTTTATAAAACTTTAATTTTCCACCTTCAGTTTTCGCAACAAATTCTCCACGGGAGTCATACCATCCCCCATGACCATCACTTTTAAGATTTAATTTCCTCGCCTGCATTGATGCCTGCGATTCCTTTGCCTCTGTTAGAAATTGGAAAAAATTCTTCATATTGTTAAATGTTATACTTTATTTATTTCTTCACTATTTCTTATATTTATGGAGCATAACGGTTACGATCCGTTTTCTCATCCTTGCAAAGGACGGATTTTGCCAATTAAACTAATGCCCCTATCAAGATATTATAAAACCCCCTCAACAAATTTGTCAAGGGGGTTAGAGCAACCTTCCGTGGTTATTTAGTTATTTTATCAATCTCTATCCCAAGTTCCTCTACTCATGGCACCTCTATCTCTTCTTCTTTGTTCATCAGCATCTCTTTCTCTTTGTGCTTGTCTTTTTTGATACTGCATATCAGAATATTTACCTGTGGGATTTCCTTCTCTATCTGAACCCCAACGTTCAGATTTTGCACCTCTTTTCTTTTTTTGTCCTCTAAACAAATCATTATATCCACCCTCAAGAATCTCTTCTCTCCACTCTTCACTCATACTAACCATAATCTTTTCTGCAGATTCAACACTATCCGCATATCCTTCATCAAGAAGATGCGAAAGAATAACATCATAAACATCAACTTCTTCACCAAGACGTGATGCAACTTTACCAGCACCAGTAGAAACTGCTCTTGCAGCCTTTCCAGCGGTACTCATAACACCTCTCTTTGTTCTTGTTGCAAGATTCTTAGCACTTTGCTTTGCTCTTCCTGCAACATCAGATGCTGCTTGGCCTGCCCTTCTTGCAGCATTATAAGCACCAACTTGTGCTTGACCGATCTTTTTCTTGATTCTTCCCTTAATATCAGCAGCAACTCTTGCTCTCAACCCTCTTCTCTTTTCAGGATCCTTCGATCTTGCAGCCATACCCGCAGCAGGATGAAGTTTTCTCTTAGTAGCATATGCTGCTACTGGTTTGTCAACTGCTTTAAACTTTGCTTCTCTACCTGCTTCTTTTGCCTTAGAAACGCCCGATTTAACTGCTTCCTTTGCTCTACCAAGTGCTGACTTAACAGCACCTTTTATTTGGGCAATTTTTTTTGCTCTCTTTTCTCTTCTTACTACAGCAGCACCACGCTTTCTTGCTTCTCCTGCTGCTTTCTCAGAAGCTCTCATATACTCACGTCTCGCAGCAGCACGATCCATTCTAGCTGCTTCGAAAAGAACTTCTTCGAAGATCTCCTCTACTTCATCAAATTCATAACCCTCATCAAGCATTTCATCAATTGTTTCTTCAACAATTGCATCAATTTCTTCGTCGGTCAAATTTTCAATGCCAGCAAACTCATCTGACATTTCTTCGAGTTCATCTCTAAGATCTTCGTCATATACTGCAGTATATGCCTCGCACAAACCTCTAAGTTCTTTAGGATCCATTTTTTCAAAAATACTTTTTTAGTTATTTATAAAAAAAAAGACCCCGAAGGGTCACTCAACTGCTTGACTGATTGCATCATCCAAATCAGCAATTACTTCACGAATTTCAAAAATACGAGTTGGTGTAGTAGTGATATCATTTGTATATCCTACCTGCGATTCGAATAGAACTTGACGAACTACAGCTGCTGCACGAACATCAAGTTTAAGTGTTACTTGTTTTTCTTTAGTCATAATGATTCTACCTTTGCTTTTACAGACTCGGGTGTTGCTCTTACTTGATAGACAACTTCATCTCTTCGGGAAAGTTCTGTGAGAATCTCAGCAGCAATATCCCAGAGTTCAGTAGTATGTCTATGATTATAAGGCCAAGTTGTTTCGGTCACAGATCTTCCTCCATCATATTCACATCCATTAGTTTATTTTTAGTTGTGTCATCTTTCTTTCTAAATTCGTGCAAATCTTCCCAATACTTCCTTACATTTTCTCTAACTTTATCAAGTGCTTCTTTACTTTCTTCAGTTTCCTCACCAACTTTCATAGAGGTAATGGTCACTCCACCAGTCCTATTTCTGTAAGAATAGATGACTTTATTAGAACCACTATCAAGTTGTTGTTGAACTCCCTCCATAGTTCCGTGCATTTTTGCTGTTGGAACTTTCTCAAAATCTACATTAAGATGTGCGAAAGAATATTTAAGAGTATCCAATTGCAGTTTCGTTAAGGTAGTCACAGGTCTCCCTCCTTACGATTTTCAGAACGTTCAATACTAAATGTGCCCTCAGGATAACGAGCACTCAGTTTCTCAAAGTT
>Ga0196905_1001062_pt1 | contig 10643 bp, 7 predicted proteins | sample CB_VirMetaG_3_FD_169098 | JGI IMG/M metagenome (GOLD analysis project Ga0196905, IMG submission 169098) | Freshwater to marine saline gradient viral communities from Chesapeake Bay - CB_1508_1S Viral MetaG (v3) (version 3) | ecosystem: Environmental > Aquatic > Marine > Coastal | place: USA... | reverse complement strand
ATACTTAGAATGGTAGATCGTCGTCTTTAAACAAATCATCGAATTGACTCACTGTGTTCTGCTTAGGAGAGGCTTGATTCTCCAAAGTAAAGCTCTGCTTAGGAGCTTGAGTAGCGGCTGGTGCTGCTGCAACAGGTGCAGGAGTCTCATCACCATCCTCATTACCAGAAAGCCAGTTCTCTAATTGCTTCTTAACGAAGTTAAAGTCGTACTTAGTGAAACATTTCAAAGGATCTGGTTGATTCTTCAACCAAGTATCTACATGAGTATTATTATCGCTCAAAGTAGACTGCTTAGGCTTGATACGAACCGAAGTCTGAGGGTAAGGATTACCTTGTACCATCTCGACAACGATATCGAAGCCATTCATTACGTCAGTAAAATCACCGACATCCTCGTCAGCGGCTAATTGAAGCAAGGTGTTATAAACCTGCTTACCAAAGCCCCACAAACGTACTCCTTTATCTTCCTCACCACGAACTACTACAGGTGCGAATACTCGCATCTTAGGTGCAAGCTTTCCAGACAATGACCAATTGTCACGATCGGAAGTCTTACGAAGCTCATTGACAAAGTCAACAACAGGATCTTGCTCACCAAAGTTTGATAGAGCAATCATAGGGTATTTTCCAATACCATAGTGGAAATACAACTCACTGAAAGGGTATTCAGGGTTGAGAGCAGAAGGTACGATACGGATCTGGTGTTTGCCAATACCTGGCTTCCAGAACACTGCTTCGTAATCAATCTTCTCGCGTTCTTCGCGTCCATTATTCTGCATGGAGGCGAGCTTTTGCTTAATAGCGGATAAATCCATACTACAACTGATTAAATAACTGATTAATAGAATATGTTTTCGTATACAATATACGAAAAAGTTTTCATTGCTCCAACTTAGAGCTCGATAATTTTGTGAAGGCGGGTGTTGATACGCTTAAGTTCAGACCCTCTTGTAAGTAGTATACAATTACGGTAGTCATTCCAGTCTACTCTGTAATTTGGGTCTAATTTACCCCCGTTTAACTCTCTAATAAGAGTATTTAATGCATTAATAGTGTACAAAGTGTTTGATTCTTTCTTACGGTGCACTAAAATAGTATTATCAAGGAAATTAGCTACATTTCCAAAATCTACATTATACGTGCAAATGTACTCATCGTTACTCTTAGCATGGAGCACAAAAATCTTGTTGTACATAATATCGTACTTACCTTTGATTGCCTCCACTAAGCTGTCTATATGCTCTTCTGTCGTAAATGTGCAGAACAGTTTATTACTCATATCGTCATTCCAAATTGTTGTGTCTGTGACGAAGTCATAACCGAATTGGGTCATTGTTTCAACTTCCATTATAAATAGAATTTATTAGTCTAAAACTAAATTATTACTGTATTTGAATTTTACAGGATATTTTCCCTGTGTTTCTAAAATTTTCTTTAAATCTTCTAAGGTTTCTTTACCATCCTCGAGGTAGAAGTCAAATAGGATAGCATCGTAAGTATATAACGCAACCTTTGTTTTCTTATCTCTGAGATAGCTCAGCACTTCTTTTAATATAAGAACGTTTCTTGAAGTTTCCAACGACTGAATCACATAATTAAATAATTTCTGTGGATTCATATCTTTTAAGTTAGAATTAAAAGGCTTTTGAGAGATAGGAGCATAAACTATCCCATTTTTTGTGTAGTCCCCCCAGAGTTTACTAATATATTCTGCTACTTTATCAAAAAATTCAATGTATCGGTACTTATCCGGCACTCCTCCGTACATAATCTGAAAGGTATTCTGCTTAGACTGCTTATATTCCTCTTCTGTAAGTTCTTCTTTGCTAAAATACATTCTTCCGAGCTGGGTATGCACGCTCTCAGGTGTAAATTCATACCCAACTACGTCAGCAATCAATCGAATATGGTAACCATCGAAGTCAAACTCTATGAATTTGTCTCCTTGCGGTAGAAAACACTGTCGGTATTCCGGTTTTTTGGGTATTGCAGCAAAGTTGACAGAATTAAAGGCAGAAGTAGGACGGCTAGTGGGATTATAGAGATTGTAATTAGTATAAGCAATGTTATTCGCCACACTAAAACGAGGATTTGCAGGGGTAAACTTTTCAACAAATTGCTCATAGGTTACTTTTATACCGGACTGTTCAGATAAATAGAAGACACCCGTAGCTAAATTATTGTAAAACTTCCATGCAGGTGTGCTTAGTATGTACTTACTATCTTCAATAACATCTACAAGACTCCTATAGTTTCTTTCGCACTTTTCGAACAGTTTAGATATGGGTATGATAGAATTTAGGTCTATTTTGTCCTGTAATCTGTTGTAAAACCACTGTACAGTATGAGGTGGATCTGGCAACTGTAAGCTCTCATATTCCCTTAAGCAGTACATTAGGTTAATATCGTTGATATTACCGTGAGAGAAATGGTATAAGAATGTCTTTTTGTTAAATACGTAGAGTGTACTAAAACAATTTAAAATAGTCTGTACGCGTTCTTTTGCTATATTAAGCCCTTCCGAGTGGTTTATTGGAATAATGTATCCTTCGCCACGACTGAGAGGGCGGATATAAACAGCCACAGTCCTAGCAAGTACACTATGATAACGGTCATTCTCTGAAATAACTTCGATATACGCTTCATCACGTCCTAGTGCACATAAATAATTTAGCTGTTCGTCGCTTTCAACGATATAAAACATAACTCATTAATATAACCTTTTATAATATACGTAAACTTTTTCATTTATCAAACTCTGTTATAACTTTATCTATAGGAAAGAGTCTTACTTTTGTTGGTGAATATATTTTACCGTCAGCAGTATATTCTATATCCCCTTTGTATTCTGTATTGTGTACCGTTTTAAACCCTTTGCCCGGAGTGTAACTTCTAGCCGCAAAGCTTCCGTCACTAACTACAAGAGTAAATAACTCTGGGTATTTCGGTAGCAACTTTACTAACGCTATAAAGTTATTGTAGTTAGACCCTCGTTGAAGATACCCTCTAATTATATCATCTTGCAATGGTTGACTATTATTCCACTTAAGGGTAAAGAGTTCATAGGTCTCAAAATATTCCGAGTAGTCTCTAGTAAGTTGGTAGCTCTGTGGGGATATTTCAATTAGTTCTCTCGTGTTTATAGACTTCGCAAAATACCTGTTATGTATCCCCCTAAAAATTTTTTCACTAGGAGTTATAGAGACTAACTCACCACCTTCTGGTAGTCCGGTATAGTGTCCAAAGGGAGGAGGGGCAGGTGTTCCTTCCCTAATATCTTTAAGCTTTTGCTTAAAATCAGATCCTTTAAATCCAGGTATATACATCTTACTCTCTTATTTATCTTCGTATCCTAATTCAACTAACATTTTAATTAGCTTTGGAGTAGGTACTGCATCGTAATGCCCTCCCCTCTTTCCGGTAGCGTGAGCAAAAATACCAGGTTGACTCCAAGTTCCTCTACGTATTTCTGTTCCAATCTTCTGGTTGGTAGAGGTCCAATCATCTCCTGCTTTAGGTTTAGTCATTCCCCAAATATCCCATACACTATCTTTCATACCTGCTTTAATTGCAGGGAATCTGCCGGTAATATCATTAATTAATGCTTTAAGAGTTGAGATTTGAGCATCTGAATATTCCTGGTGATACTGGTAACCTCTATACTTATAACCTAAGTCTACCCATTCTCCTGCCGGTACAGTACTATTTAAGTTAGATTTTGCAGTACCGTCACTGTTAGGAGTAACGTATGCATATAAAGCTATTTCAATTCCAATACCGCTTGTATTCCAGTTATTACCGTGTATACTTCTCTTCTTTTCAGGTATACCTGCAACTTTTGTACCTGATCTATCGACTGCCCAATGTATACCTCCGTTATTATACTCCGTGTTATTTTTTCTACCTACGTAATCTACAGTTTGCTGAGCTGTATGATTATCTGTGGTTATATGAAGGATAATAGACTTAGGTTCACGATCAGTAAATTGAGGTTCGTTACCTGTCCAAACTCCAGTACCGCCGCCGGCTCCGCCGCCTGTTCCACCAGCTCCACCGGTTCCGCCGCCGCCTGGAAGTCCAGAAGCTTGAATATGTTTTACAGCTTCTACAAAGTCTTGTTCTAGATTTACAAAATCTGTTTTTGGATCTTTATCGTCAACGTTATAGATTTGAGTCTTTAAGTTAGTGTACCATCCTTGTCTGGTTACTTCATGTTCAACACCTGTGATTAAAAATCCAACAGGAGCAGACTCATCTCCACCATATGTAGCAGGTAGTAGTTCTTTATTAACTACGAACGTATCCATAACGTTTAAACCTGACATACCGTATAGTTGCAGTTGTAATTCAAACGGTATGATAAAGTTGTAGGTTGCTCTGCCGCCGCCGTTAAATCTAGTATCAGCACCAAATAAGAACTTACAGTAGTTTTCATAGGCTCCTACCTGGGTGTCTACTGCATATCTTGGTACTAAGGCTTTTGAGTAAAACATACCTAAGTGTACTAATACACCTACTATACGTTCCTTTAGTTCCTGCCTTAAGTCATTATAAGTTTGAGCGGCTGCTTGTTCTGTTTCTTGTTTTTCAATCTCGTACCTTTCTGTGTAGATTCTATCGGTAAGGCCTCTGTTAATACCATTAAAGCCGGTAGCTTCATCTTGAGCTGTGTACGGATTATCTTGAGCAGAGATAGCAATCATAGAAGAAATTTTAGGAGTAAGCTTACTCACTAAATTAAAGTTCTTGACTATATTCTTTAATCCGTATATGTTAATTTGATGACTAGCCTTAAGTTGAGTATATTTAGTACGGTGGATTGCGCGGCGATCAACAACATGGAATGATGCACTATCTTCTATGTACTGTAGTTGTAGATCGTTCTGTCCACCGCTAACCCTTCCAATAGAGTCTAATATACCCTGTACGAAATCTAAGATTGGTGCTCGTCCAGTACTTGAGATAAACTTATTAAGGGTATCTAAAATAAAATTAAGACTCAACTCTATGTTTAAAATAGTAGGTTTACCGTCACAAAGAGTACTCTTGTTAGGAATTAATGTAGGAATAGTATGAGGAAGTATACATACTCTTGGATCAGATGAGATGTGATCGTCGAATGTAAAATAACTAGGTCCAGTTCCGCTGTACTCAGTCTGGAATACAAAGAAGTATTCTGAGTCTGATCTTAAAACGTGGCGGTTGATTATCTCTAATAATGCTCCTAAAGTTATATAAACGTGGTTACGTAACTCTAAATCCTCTTCAGAAGCAAATCTTCCTCCTAGCAGGTCTTTTAATCGATTTTTAATATCGCTAGGAGAGCTTTTTCTCAAGCTCGGGCCAGTGTCTTTATAGAGGTTAGCTATCGCATCGTTGTACTTCGGTAGAGGACGGTACTGGAATATTTCTCCGAATGTTCCGCCTGCAAAATCTTGAGATAGGTAATCGGTTACATAAGGTGCTTCTAGATGTACACGTAAGTAGTAATGAAGTTTAGACACATAATCATCGTTTGGATCATAAAATTCATAAGTTCCTCCGTTTACTTCATCATCTGCGGTTACTACTTGGGCCTGCATAGCTTCACCTACATCATACCCATTGAACTTAGCTACCATAAATCGAGTAGCTCCTAGTTCTGCTAAGGGATAGGTAAATATTTCTGGGTTAGCTCGGAAAACACTCATGCCGCCATAACGTCTATCCATAGTATCGTCACTTAATCCCCAGCTAACAAAGCTTTCTAAGAAGTCATCTGCAACATCCCATTTTCCGGTAGTAGGGTTAACGATAGCATCTGCTCTAGGGTGACCGCTAGGAGGAAATACCCAGTATACATCGTTGGGGTTTAACTCCTTGTACTCAGTTCGATTATCGATCAAAGTCATTTCTGCACTAGTAACCTTATAGGGGAAAGGTCCACCTGGGTGTCCTACTATAGCACTGTATTGTTGTTGGGGTTGTACAGTTCGCTGTCCCCCGGTTGCATTTGTTTGATTTCCGTAGAAACTTTTAACATTAAAATCTGCATAACTTACATCTGCATCTTCATCCATATACGAACGAGGGGTGTTTGCCTCATAAAAATTTTTATAGAACCTGTATCGAACATTCGTAAGATTCGGAGTTGCAAGGGAGCCTTTATCTTTTTGGTAACCTGTAATACCTGTACCTCCGGCAGTGGTTCCGATATTGCTATTATCGAACTCCCATATCTTACCTGTTTTAGGAGTACCCGGAAGGCTGTTTACGTAGTCCGGTTCTTCCCCAATTGCTTTAAGTACATTACCTAATATTGCGTATGCTACAAATAATGCGGGGGCGCCTCTCCATATGTCGGAATCCCCGGATAAGTCCGAACTTGTTCCAATACTGTAGGTAAGTCGTAATCCGGCTGATGCCAGACTACCTAGTACTGGTGCACGTTGTGTAAAAGGGATCTGTAAGGATGCTCTTCCTCCTCCAGGCAATTCTAAATTAGGTGCTTCCTGTCCCGGGCCAAATTTATTTAGGTCTTCCCCATTAGCTCCTAACGTATACAGATCCACCATGTATTCCCAGTTATTCTTTAACTTTATTTCATGGTATTTTACTGATAATTTCCTGTTATAGGAGTCAGGGTCTCCAGTCCATTCTGCGTATTGGGCTTGATATCCTTGCTTGGAGTGGGTTGGTTCATTAGGTCTTACTACTTCCAGCTTCCTAAGAGCTGCTGCTAATGCTTTTACTATATTAGTTACATTAGCAGTCGTTATATCTCCTGTATGATTATGTATACCGTCTACACTAGTAAAGGTAGGAGGACCTTGGCTTATAGGTACTCCCATTATTAGGTTTTTTGTGTGTGAAACTAACGTAGTAACATCCGGAGCATTTGTTAAAAAAGATCCCTCGAGGTAGTCGGCGGCAAGTTGAATTGCCTTATTTGTCTGCTGAGCAAAGCTAGTGATAAGGTTAGTTATAATAGGGCCAAGCGGAGGTGGGTTAGTGTCCTTTTCCTCCCCGGTGTCAATAAAGAGTTCTGGAAAAGTTAACTGTGAACCTCCTGTGGCGTCTAGTAGGTCTTGAAGTTCTTCGTTTAGTGCAGTTTGAATTTCTCTCTGGTCTAAGAAGAAGTTGGCTTTGTAGGACTCTATTAAGTCTCCGGAAGTAACTAATGAAGTAGTACAGTCGTACCCTCCGTCTGCTCTCAAGCTCCAAGAAAAGTTTTTAATTGTTCCTACTATAGCATCATATCCCCATGCATTACTTTCTCTTTTCTTACCAATGCGTTCACGCAATGCAACGGCTGTATTAAGTCCAGATTCATAAAGATTTATACCTAAATCTACATCATCAACTCCTTTAGGATTACCTGCAGCATCGTATTTAAGGACTTTGCTATGTCCCCACTCTAATAACACTGTGTATCCCGGTCTCATGTAGAGTACCTCTAAGGCATCCATCTGTTCTTTAGTCCAGCATTGGAATCTTACTGTTGCTGTTCTTAGAGAGCCAAAACGGTTATGAGACTGTATATTCATTCCGGTGATTCCGGGACGTGGTCTAACTCCAAAATTAGCACTAGTTTCATCGTAACCCGGTAGATCGCTAAAAAGATAGTTAAGATTAGATGCAAAAAGTATATTCTTCTTCGCTAAATCGTATCCTGCGGTAGCGTTGTACAGTTTTGCTTTTCCCTCTGTTAGGTTTACCCCGGATTGCATCCTGATCCATGGGACAGCTCCTTGCAATTCAATATAATCTTGACGATTACTTTCATTACCGGTATCCCCAAAAGCAGTTTGTAGTGCTTTAATTTTATTTATAACTTGCGGCTCTACAGGTTGACCTAACTTAAAATTAACGGACATAACTTATCGAGTTCTATTTAACTGTTCAAAAGCTTCTTTTACAATTCTGTACGGAGGTATTCTTATTTGAGCTCCTGGGGTAATATATAACGTATCTCTTCTAATATGCGGATTACATGAAGCAATAATCCACCAGTAATCTGAAGAGCCGTAAAACTGGTCAGAAAGAATGTCAAAGCGATCTCCGCTTGTAGCTATAATATAGTAATCTTGCTCAGAAAGAGCAACTTCCGGATAAATTGTTGTACTAGTTACCTTCTTATCCTCTACTCTCCTGTACGGTATTGTTTGGTACCTATTCATTTTTTATCGTGCTAAATTTTTCACCGTTACCTATATACCTAAAATCTTGCCCAAAGGTTTTTAATTGTTCTATAGTTTGTTGCCTGTATTGAGGTGTTATAGGGTGTATTGGCATAAACTGTACCTGTAGAGAAATTACTTGGGGTAATACCAATCTTTTTCCCGATGATACCTCATCCCCAACGCTCCAGGGTACGTTATTGTCTATAGAAACACCTATATTTGTTATAACTCCGGGGCTTTTAATATAGTCTCCTACTTCTAAGTAGGTGATTACCCCACTTGGAATTCCGTTTTCACTGTTATATTCTGGTGCTGTATGAGAGATAAGGGAATTTACCTTGTTATACACAGTGATCTGTTCTGACTCACTAAAGATAGGTACTGTTAGTGGAAAAGAGAGTGTACGTGTAAAGCCTGTGTATACAAAGAACTGTTCCATTCTTCCTGCATATTCTACAGGATTCCATCTTGCTGCAAATGCGTCTGAAATATTGCCTATAAAAGCCCTAAATACTTTTGTACCTGTGTAGTTTGAGTCTTTGCCGTATTTAGCAAACACAACTTTTACGGAAAGGTTATCATCATCGTCTGTTAATTCTGTGCCTACGTCTAGTTTGTTAACAGCATCTCCTTTTTTTGTTCCTGCAAAATGATATTTTCCTTCCCCCTTAACTGTTATAGAGTTATTTAGCTTTGAAGCTTGTCCAGCCTTAGTGGGTGCTGATACTGAATCGGGTTTTTCAAGTAAGTCTAAATAGTTTTCACTTGTATTGTAGTTATGTTTATTTAGATCTTCTTGATTGATATTACCTGCTTCATTATTTTTATCTCCTACTATTGCAAGCTTTGCATATTTTGAGTTTCTTGAAGAATAGATTGTAGCAACTCCTCTTCCGTTTGATACTGTAGGACTGTTTACTGCTGTAGATGCACCAGTTGCTGACTCTGTATAGTAGTAGTTTGATCGGGTTGGTAGTATTAACCTAATTCCTGTACCTTCTATACCGGCTTGAGCTAGAGAAATAGTAGCTGCTCTTCCTGTGGAAATTATTACATTACCTAGTATATCTGCTACCTGCCCTAGAAGAGTTTTAGCATTTGATTCGTAATTAACTTTGTTAAACGACTGTAGTAAAGTTTGATGAGCGACAAATTTAACTCCTGGGGTATCTGATAGCATCTTGGTTAGACGTAGTACATCGTCTGTACGTCTAAGAGCAGGATCGGATAAAGAATTGTAAACAGGAGGATTATTTACATCTTTTACAATGTAAGGAGCCCTAGTATCAAACTTAAGGCTTTTGAGTTCTGTTTTTAAATTAATTAACGGCATATTAATTTCCTAGTTTTGGTGAAGCCATAGCTGTGGAAATAGCTACGTCGTTTCCGTCCATATAGATCTTAGCCTCTCTTTCGGCAAGCTTCTTTAAATGTTCTTCCATTCTAGTGTAACCGTCTTTCTGCTGTGCTGCTAGCTCTAACTCTGTCTGTCTTCGAGCTTCTTCTTTTGCTCTATCTCGCTCTTGACTAGCCATAAATAAGCCACCTAACCCGCCTAAAGCGGCTCCGATAGCAGTACCGATACCTGGCATGATCATAGAACCGATCATTGCACCGGTTCCTGCCATACTTAACGCACTTCCGTACATTTGCATATCTTCATCTTCAGATTGCATCATAGCGCCACCTACAAGAGTACCTACCATACCTATACCTGCTCCCATACCAGCACTCATTCCTCGCATTGTCCTTGCAGGAGCAGCTGCAGCAGCTTTTTGTGCTTGGTATCCGGCACTCATTTGTGATGAAGATAACCCTTTACCTTTCATAGACTTTTGGTACTCATTCCAGGTTAGTGATTTAGAACCTCCTGCTCCTGTTCCCATTCCTCCCAGTGTATTACTGGACATTGTACCGGCACCTCCCATGTTTGCCACTCTAACCCACATTGGCATTACAGGAGTTCCCATAAGCTTAGAAGCTACAAGAGACCCGATTATAGCTGTAATACCAGCTCCAGAGGTTAGTATACCCACAATAGTTTTTAACCAGGTACTTTCTGTAAGGCTTTTTATCTTCTCAACTAAGCTATTAAATGCAGGTTCAAATTGCTCAAAGAAATCTACAAACGCACTTCTTAATTTAGCTACAGCATCCTGGAATCGTTTAGTAGCGTCTTGCTGTTGCTGGAGTTTTAATAAAGCATCTTGCTCACTACTTGCTTCGCCGCTTGCTACCATCTCTTTGATGTTTCTAGCTTGCTCGGCAGATAAGTTTCTAGCATCTTCTCCTAAAGAGTTCATTAACTCTTGTTTAAGCAACATCTCAGACATTTGATCTGAGGTCATTCCAAAGGCTTTGGCAAGAGATTCTCTCTGAATAACGTTCATTTGTTCGTATTCAGACAATGTTCCAACTTGGTTAGCAAGTTCTCTGGTAAGAGCTAGGTCATCTCCTCTCAATGCTGCTGAGCGAGCTC
>Ga0196905_1001061_pt1 | contig 10656 bp, 10 predicted proteins | sample CB_VirMetaG_3_FD_169098 | JGI IMG/M metagenome (GOLD analysis project Ga0196905, IMG submission 169098) | Freshwater to marine saline gradient viral communities from Chesapeake Bay - CB_1508_1S Viral MetaG (v3) (version 3) | ecosystem: Environmental > Aquatic > Marine > Coastal | place: USA... | reverse complement strand
ATTCCATTATTTATATTCAATATTTAGAAAATAATTTCATCTATTTAATTTTTACTATTTTTAATGTAGTTTTTATATTCTTCCATGATTAAAATTTCTTCAATTGTTTTGTATCTCTTGTTTTTGAATATATATTTCTTGCGTGTGTTACAAAACGATATTCCTATATGTCCAGTTTTATTATCGGATCTGATTCCTGTATTAATTCTATTCTCCGAATGTGTCGCCCACCTTAAATTCATTAAAGAATTATTCAATTTGTTTCTGTCTTTATGATCTATACATCTTTTATTTTCGGGATTAGGAATAAAATGACAGCCAATTAATCTGTGAATATAATGTGGTCTTGGTTTTTTATCTTTGTATAAATTAACATAATAATATCCAGTGGTTTTATTAATATTATGTTTTAAAAATCTTGGAGGGTGAAACTTATCAAGACCTTTTGATAAAACTGCTCCATTTCTAAATATTAAATAATTCGGATAGTCTTTGATTTCCATGTTAAATAATTATATTGGCAATCTTTTAAATAGTATTACGCGAAATAGCAGTCGAGTCGCCCGTTCTGAATTCTCGCAACCTTGCGAAGAGAAATCCAACAGCAGAGAGTCAATGGGTCAGCAGGCCACGTTCCTTTGAGGATGATATCAATTCCTTGATTGTTGATACGCTCTTCCCGTTCAGGTTTGACCGCCAAGAAATGAAAATGACCTTCAAGACCATCCTTCTGAATGTTTCCTTCAAATGTTCTTTGAGTTATAATATCAGTCATCTCGCGAGAATATTCCTGTCGGGTTACAAAAGGAACCATACCTTCTGCCGATTTAAGTGTCTGAAATAAAAGTGCCGTGTTATCGCGATCAATAGGAAATTCATATCTATCATTATATCTTATATTAAATGTCGTATCTCCTGCGGATGGAAATTCAGAATAATAACTATTGACAAGCGACTTTTCTTTGACTTCGGAATCATTCCCAATTCTTACAACAATTTTATCAACAAAGCGTCCAGCTCCACCAACATTCTGAACGAGATTCGTCCACGTTGCAGGAGTTGAAGAAGTTCTCTTGGTTAGACGATAATCATGATATTGATAAGTGAGTCCCGTTTTATTAGCATTGTTTCTAAATGCTTCCATGGTGTCTCCGTCATAATATATGGTATCATACATCATGCGAGTTTCATTGTGGTCTATGAGAAAGCGGTCAGCGAATGCGGTCTGTCCGTCATTGACATTGACACGCTTTTTGCTGTCAGTCTGAAAATGTAGTTCCAAAAATAATTCTTCATCGCAGAGATAAACGGGAAAATCTTGATTCTTAAATAAATCAACTAGATCTCCGAGATATACAGAATAAACAGGACTTTCAGCAATAGTGATTCCACTGGTTGCGTCCATTCTAGAACAAGGAAGGAGTTTGAGGTCGGTTCCGTCATAGTACCGCCCATTATCAATTCCATAAGTTGGAGCATCCGAATTAGACTTGTAAGCAGAATTATCATCTTCAAAGACAGGAGCATGATTCAACATTCTTTGGGTTAAATACATTTCTCTTTCCTTATTTGCTTCGCCTGTCATAAACATGCTTTCATAGGCTTTTAGCAATCCAAATTCTTGGGTTTCCGCGATGGTGCGATTTCCACATTTTAGCACTACGCGGGATATTAGAGAATTTACGCCAACATTGATTGGATAAAAAGCACTAGTAACTCCAACCGCTGGAACAAGAGAAAAAGTGATTTTGGATGAATGCGATAGGAAACCTTTCCTATCTATCTGAAATCTAGCGAAAGAATCGTTTATCACGACCGCTTCCCTTATTTCTGATGAAACCTTCTGATTGTAGCTGAAAGGCAATTGCGATGGACGTGTAAGGTCAGCGACATTATCTCCGTCTCTATCATCAAGCGAACCTGCTGAAATCTGTTCCGTGGTAGCCATTATTTTATATTTATTCAAATATAAAATTTTAATAAAAAAATTAAAAAAAAATAAATTAAGTAATAGAAAAAATTTTAAACTTATCGAGTTCAACAAAATTTTTAAGATATGACTTCAATTCCATTTGGAGAATATGCAAGAGAATTCTTTGCTTTCACAAATAGGAAAGCAGTGTTGGGATTAGCATCATCAAGAGTGGTTGTCATTTGAAGTGTGAACGCATCCGATTTGAAATTGACACCATCCGAATCCAACATGTCATAAAGAACGCCTACACCATAGACAGCACCACCTTCGGGAATCATATTATAATCATCAACGCCCGCTCCATTTGACATCGTCCAAAATCTGCTCGTGTTTACTGGACTCATTTGAGTGCGAAGATGATTTGTTTCGGGAATAAGTGCTGACGCGAATTCCTTAATAATTTGAGGATCTACATTTTTGACTTTGGTATCAATTTTAATATTTGCGTCAGTGGTTTGCTCATATGGGAAACGTTCTCCATTTTTGAGGAATGCGATGTCTTCTATGGAACAAATAGCTCCCGTTGATTTTGCTGGAAATGATGTGACATATCCATTCTGTGCTAGATTATTAATAAAGGATGAAGGAACAAAATTGACGAAAGCAGATAGAACCCGAGAAAGACCGAGTTGAAAATTGACGATCGCATTGGTGCTTTGAAGTGTTGCTGTGTACGAAGAAATAGAATTGAATGAGAATATGTCAGATGTGCGACTCATGAGACGAGATAGTTCATCAGGTGCTGGAACATAAACTTCACAAAGAATTTTAACATCTTCTAATTCATAAAAGCAATCAGCAATTGATCCGCCGTTTCCATTTGTTGAAAAGAAAAACTGCTGATCAGGACTTAAATGAATTTCACAATCCAAACCCCCAAATCCTGCTTCAAATAATGGAAGATGACCCTGAGCGACTCCTTCTACTCCTGCTCCCATAGTCATTCCGCTGATCACAGGAACGCAAAATGAGGAATAAGAAGTGTTTCTGATAACAGAAGATTGAAATGCCATTGCAGAGGGCATGATAAGTGCGGTTTCAGATAAATGGGACATAGCATCTTGGGTGGAAGATAGAACGGGAAGATATGAACTCATAAAGCGTGAATAATGTCTAATATGTTCACAAACCTGCTTTGACTTTGAATTTCTCCAAACAACCTGCGAAAATAAACCATAAACACCTAGTTTCTCCGAAGCCATACATTCGGGAGCAGAACCGCCCGAGGGATGAGTAAGAGGACTTCCGCCACGATTACTCCAAATGTTAAGCTTTCCTGCAACCTTAACACTATCTAACTTTAAAAGAGCATTTTGAGATCCAATTGTGAAGGATAGGACGGGAATCCCTTGAAACTGGATTTTGTTATCAGCGGGCACGTTGTTTGGCCTGATCTCTAAATACTTATACGACATTTTATAAATATTCAAATATAATAAAAAAATAATTAAAAAAAATAAAAATCATAGAGAATAATTTTGGGTCAAAGATAGATTCCCAAAATAATTTCATTTTGAGAGTTTGCTGAAAATACTTTTTTTTTTCGGAATCTACCCTTGACCCAAATATATTCCGACGCTTGAATATTAAGAACTCCATGGGAGAAACCATCCTTCCTGTTTAGCTTGTGATTCTCTTATTTGTTTCTCTTCTCTATCTTTAACCCATTTATCTATATTCCTTTTGATATATGAGATATCTGATTTAACAGATTTTATTTCCTTACATATTTCTTTTAAGTCCGAATTTATCTTTTCAATATCATATTGAACTTTAAGAATCGGAGGTTTTGTTTGAGATGGATTATCGCTCATATATTTAAAATAAATATTTTTTTAGTTATTAAAATAAAATAAAAATAATATAATATAGAATGACAGAAATTCAAACTACTAGATTTATTGAAGTTGAAAGAATGAGTGTAGACCAATTGGCGGGAGCATTTGTCATGATCGCAGGTGCTATTGGTTCTTTGCTTTTAGTTATATGGCAGAGCAAATGTCATTGTAAAATGAATTTATGCTATATTTTCAGTTGTGAACGTCGTCCACCAAATGAAGAAGAAATGAAATCTTTGAAAGATCAAGCTATAAAATTAAAAGAAAAAAAAGATAAAAAAAAGGATGAAACTATTGAAGAAGTTCAAGAAGAAAAAACGCCAAGACTAATTCCAAAAACATCAGAAGAACAACCTGAAATTGATAAATTAGTATAATTCACCACAATTTATGTACTGCCCACCAATTAGCAGAGTTCTTATCTTTCCATGTTAAGTTTCCTTCTTTGTCTTTGATTCCTTTTGCTCTTGCTAAATATGATTTTCTTCTTATAGGATCATTATGATCTAATGATTTATAATATCCGATTTTATCTTTGAATTGTTGGAAATCCTTATTTCCAAAACCGATTTTTTTAACTTTCCCATCCTTCTGCACATAAACCCAATATTTATATTTAGATTTAGTTTTGTTAACCCATGGTTTATAAAGAACAGGCTTCCCTTGTTTATCTAACGGCATTTATATTCAATATAGATATTTAAATTATAAAGTAAAAATTTTGAAAATATCGAGTTGGATGAAAATTTAATTTTGCGGAAAAATTAAACGAATTAAAATAAAATATTTATTATATTATAAATGGATAAAGTAAAAGTATTTAAAAAAGAAATGAATAATATAAATTATAAAATGAACTCCGAAAATAAAATCAATAATAAAGATATAATGTTAACTTTTAAGGATTTTCAAGGAAAGAGAGATTATAATTGTAAAGTTGATGAATTCTGCTCTAATAAAGAACAAGTTGAACTCATTCTTATGGGAACAGAAATAACAGGTGCTAAAAAATATTATCATGAATGGACTGACTATAAATCAAAGATTAAGCCTTATTATGATATTGATATCTTCTTCAATGAAGGTGAATCTTGGAAAAATCACATTGAAGGCTTTAAAAATAGATATATTAAGTTATTTGAAAAATTCTTTCCCGATGGTGAAATTGCTATTGCTTCGGCTCATGGTGAAAAAATTAAAGTAGAAACAGAGGATGGAATTAAGAAGGAAAAGAAAGGAAACGCAATTTCTTTTCATTTTATTATCAATGGATATGAAACAACAATTCCACAATTAAAGAAGTTTAATGAAATTATTAAAATTTTTGATATTGATCCGAATATTGATAAAGGTGTTTATCGCAACGGAGGAAATATGAGATGTCTATATTCAAATAAGCCTTCTCAAAATCGTCCATTTATTCCCGACAATTTTAAGGATGAACCATTCAAACATTTAATTCAATCTTGCGAATGGACAAATTCTGATTTTAAACCTATTCCGAGCAAGGTTTCTCCACCTGTTTCTCCGATTTCTTCTGATAATGAGGAAGAAGTTAAGGAAGAAATTAAGGAAATTATTGAAGATGATGATATGCCTGAATATAAACCACAAACAATTCAAAAGAAAAGCGTTGACTTGAATGAACTGCAAAAGATAATGGAAGCAATTTCAATTGAAAAGTTCTCTTCTGATTATGACACATGGATGAGAGTTGGAATGGCTCTTTCTAATGTTACAGAATACTCTTCTATTGGAAAGACTTTATATCATGATTTTTCAAAAACTTCTTCAAAATATGATCCAAAGGCGGTCAATAAAATGTGGAAAGATAGCAAAGACACTTCCGAGCATCATGAGAATAAACTCGGAATGACTTATCTTCGCAGTCTATACAATAAGATTGAAAAGAAAAATAAGAATCAATCTCTCGCACAGGTTTTTTATGATGAATTAAAAGATGGAGATTATAATTCAGCAAAAATAAAAATGTTAGAAAAAATGAATGAACGACTTATTTATGTTAGGGAAACAGGTGAATTTATTCATCTAGGAACTAAACTATCAATCAAGGAGGACGGAGATAAGGTGGAAACTCCTTGTTGGTACTTGAAGAAAAAAATGACAACATCAGATGATTTTATTAAGGAAAATTTCACTTATTCTTATGAAGTCCCTGATGGAAAAGATGGAACTAAAACAATCAAGATTGATATTAAACCTTTTCAATTTTGGTTGAGTTGGATGGGTCGCCGTGAAGTCCGTGCAATTGGTTTTGACCCTAATGATAAAGACAATCCTGATATTTTCAATGTTTGGAAGGGTTATGACATCACGGAAGAAATTGCGGAGAAGTTTGATGAAGATGAAGCTCAACCAATCTTGGATCACATTCTTGATTGTTGGTGTAATGGAGACCAAGATTCCTTTGAATATGTGCTTGACTATTTCGCTCATATCATTCAGAAACCATGGAAGAAATCGGGAGTTGTTTTATGTCTACGCTCTAAACAAGGAGGCGGAAAAGGTGTGATTATTTCCAAGCTTGGTGAAATTATTGGAGACAATCATTTTTGTCAGAATTCTAATGCGAATTATTTATTCGGAGATTTTAATGGACAACTTGAAGGAAAAATTCTAGTTAATCTAGATGAAGCCTTTTGGGGTGGAGATAAGAAAATGGAAGGACAAATGAAGAATAAAATCACTGAAAGAAACCAAACAATCAACAAGAAAAATAAAGAAGCATATATGATTTCATGTTATGCGAATTATATCATCTCAACCAACAATGATTGGTTTGCAGGAACCACAGAAGACGACCGCCGATATTATTGTCTTGAACTAAATAATAAATACTCGGGACGAATGACAAAGGAAAAGGAGGACTATTTCAATCCAATTGTTAAAGCTCCCGCAGGTGCTTTTGCTAAAATTCTATACAATAGAGATTTAACCAATTTTAATCCAAGAATTTTCAAGAAGACAAAACTCCTTCAAGAACAAGTTGAAAGAAATCATAATCCAGTCAAGGTTTGGTGGTTTAAGGTTCTTCAAGACGGAGGATGGGAAGGAATTTCATGTGGAGACAAAATGTTTAATTATTGGAACAAACTTGATGAAGATAACGCAGGAGATAAAATCACAAATAAGAAAACAGGTGAAACAATTATCGGATATTTTAAAGATTATATTTATGAAAGATATAAGATGACCGAAACTGAAAAGAGAGGATTCAATTCAGTTTCTGCTTTTTATAGGGAATTAAAGCAAAATTGCTTGGGCGATTTATATAAGGAAATTAGACCCAAGAACAAAGATAAAGATTATAAAGCGGAACGCCCTGCATTTCTAGTTCTTCCATCATTAGAAGAAGCCCGAGCAAAATGGAATGAACTTCAAGAATATGATTATGAATGGTTAGATGAAGATGATGATTGGGAATGTTAAAATTTATTTCTTTTTATTAATCTTTTTTTTTTTATTTACTTTATCCTTTTTATCAGAATAATATTCAAAAATATTATTTTCTTTTATTTTTTTTGGTTTATTTATGTCTATCATTTCTTTTTCATAAGTTTTGATTTCAATTTTTTTATCTGATGGTTTTCGGTAATGTCTCGGCATATTATATAATTTAGATAATATTTTTTTTTTATAATTTTAAAAATATTTTTTTATCTGATAAAATATAAAGATGAGTTTAATAATCGCTTCCAATGTTAACTTGAAAGATGCCCCTTCAACAAGCAACATCCATAAACCTTATTCATGGAGTAATCGTACATCAAACACTTTTAAAATTGAGAAAGATAGTGAAATAGCAGTTCAATCTGTAAAAATAAATAAAAATGGACAATTATCAATTGCGTCTTCAAATTCTAAATATTCTTTTTATTTGGGCGAAGATATAGATCCTGACACGCTGACCCTTGCTGAAAGTGTTTATCATCCCGTTGCAGATAGTATCGTCCGCCCCGAAGAAGGTGTCAAAGAATTTACAACCGATGAACTAGCCCGAAAGGTTGAAACTTCTATGAGAAAAAATGTGATGAATCCGCATTTTTATGATGCGGGAAAAGTTGCTCTTGAAGTCACTGCGAAAGTTAATGCGACCACAGGTGCTTATGAAGGTTTAACATGGGATCTTCAACAGGACGCACAACCTTCAAATGTGGTTCCCGCAGATGGTTCGGCACAATCTGTTTTTCCGACTTCTAGATTCACTTATGCTTCGGGAGTTATGACGAGAGTCAATGCTACGCCACCCGAAACAGATGGTTCTTCTCCGCAGGGTTGCTGTGCGGTGTTTCCTGATTATCCGTGTTTATTATCGGGAACTCATGCTTATCCTACCATTGATTTTGATATTTCAAATGGAACAGGATCCGATAAAGGAACTTGGGCTGTTGGTTTAACTAGATATAATCTTGAAAATCCTTTTATTGATGAAACAACAGGAGAAATTTCTTGTTTTTGTCCGCCTTATTATGCTCCGTTTTTTAATGGTGGGGCGGGTTCCATATACGCTCTCAAAAGAGCGTTTTTTGATTTTGTTGCTATTAGGTCGGCAGACGGGAAATTAAGAATTTATCAATCTTGTGTTAAAACTGATAGCATTTCAGGAGACAGATTAATCATGAAAGAAGTTGTTTATTATCACGCGGGAAATCCTGTTTTTAAAGGTGGTATTTATGATTTAGCAACTAATCCCAACGGATATACAAATTTAAGATTTAGAATTGACAATCAAGGTGTTATATGTGAAATTGGAGTTGGTGGAATGCATTCTGATTTAGTTAATACAACTTATGGAGATAAACGCAATCAGTTCACGCCTCGCAGTTGTCTTCAAAATTTCTTATATCCCCAAATATTTATTCAGAAACTTGGAACTTCTATTGGAATTGCTGAACGCAACACATATTTTTCAATTTCTAATTATGGAAGTTTTGATGCTACGGATCCCGATGTTGATTGGGTTGCTCGTTTAACTAAAACTGGAAAATATACAAAATGGGGAAAACCTGTTGAAAACCGCGATTGGAATAATTTTGACGCGTCTCTTGGAAATACTAAATACACATTTAAATCCGCTTATCCATACAGCGGAGGAGGTACAAGCGGAGGCTGGTTAGATGAGACGCAAATGAATTTGATTCTTGCTCCTAATAGTTTATATGGTGAAGACTACACGGCAGAATCTAATTCTCAATATTTATTGGGTTTTAAAGGAAGGTCTCTTGCTATTGGGACATTTAGCACTTCGGATGGTTCAACTGATCTTGATAGCATTTCAATCCCACTTCTCATGAGTCCTAAATCATTATTTGTAAGAGTTAACAATCTCACACAAACTTCAATTAATGCTCAAATGGGAAATTCTTATTCTAAAATTATAGCTCATCTTCCGAGATTTGATAGTGCTGGAAATGAGGTGGGAGCTTTACATTTTGAACCGAATCAGCTCGTTTATGTTTCTCTTCAAAATTCGCAGGATTTATTTCTGAATTCAATTGATATTGATTTAGTTTATGATAATGAAACTTATGCTGATTGTTTAAGTGGAAAATCAATTGTTGTTCTGCATGTGAGAAAGCGTCAATATTAAAAATTTTGTTGAACTCGATAATATTAAAATTTTTCTTTATATTTAAGTTTTTTGAAAATTTGGGTCAAGGATAGGTGAGCGAAAAAATTTCATTTTGAGAGTGCTTCAATTCTAAAATTTTTTTAAGAGTTTAACCTTGACCCATATATCCCAACAACATAAAGAAAAACTATTTAAAAGATTGAGTATAAAGTAAAATTAAAAGTGCGTTAAAATTAAAAGAAAAAAATAAAAATATAAGTTATAATATAAAATGGAAGTGAACGGATTTGAGAATTATGTTATTCATGAAAATGGAAAAGTATTCAATAAGATTACTAAAAAAGAACGAAAATCATATGTTGATAGTGATGGATATATAAGAATTAAATTATCAAAAAATAAAGTGGTTAAAGATTTTTCAATTCATAGATTGTTGGCTTTGCATTATCTAGACAATCCAAATAATTATGCGGAAGTAGATCACATCAATCGCATAAGAGATGATAACAGGTTAGATAATTTAAGATGGGCGAGCAAGTCAATGAATTGTTTAAATCGTGGTGAATATAAGCCATCGGGATTTTATTTCATGAGAAATATAAATTTCAATCTTTTTACAAAATAAAAAAACGGAATTAAAATATAAGAATTAGATTAATTTTTTTTTAGTAATTTTTTAATAATTTTTTATTATTTATAGAAATATTTTTTAATATTTGTATAAATTAAAAATGGATTTTATACCGAAAGTCAAGAATGTTAAAGAGCCAGTGAATAAAGTAACGGGAGAAGAAAACCCAAATTTCATTTATTCAGATGAAGAAGATTTTGAGACTTATGAAGATGAAGTGGAAGCGAAGAGTGAAAGTTTTATTCCACAATCAAAACAAAAGACCATTCAAGACGATATATTTGAAGAAGATGAACCACCACCAAAACCTAAAAAGGAAGGAAAGAAAACCAAAAATGGGAAAGAGCGAAAACCCATGAGCGAAGAGCATAAAGAGAAACTCAAACAAGCGAGAGAAAAAGCATTTCAAGTGAAGAAACTGAAAGCAGAAGAAAGAAAGAAATTAAAGGAACAAGAAGAAGAAGAAAAGACTTTGTTAAAATTAAAGAAAAAGAAAGATATTGAAAAACTCAAAAAAGAAGTTTTAGGTGGAGACAAAGAAGAACCAAAACCACAGGCACCGCCTCCCGCCCCTGTACCTGTCCGAGAAATAATACGACACGAAGTGCCATCAATCACA
>Ga0196905_1001058_pt1 | contig 10672 bp, 23 predicted proteins | sample CB_VirMetaG_3_FD_169098 | JGI IMG/M metagenome (GOLD analysis project Ga0196905, IMG submission 169098) | Freshwater to marine saline gradient viral communities from Chesapeake Bay - CB_1508_1S Viral MetaG (v3) (version 3) | ecosystem: Environmental > Aquatic > Marine > Coastal | place: USA... | reverse complement strand
TCATATTGCGACTTTCGTGACGCGCTCGATAACTCAACAAAGCGTTTGAATTGTTGTAAATCTTTAATATCAAGTAGCAACATATTGATCGCGTCTAGTTGTTCGTCTAATTTTTGTTGCAATTCCTGCACTTGTTGCTCTAATCGCTCAATGCGCTCTGTTTTTGACATGACATGCGTGATAACAAAGCAATTTTAGCTTGTTGTGCGCGATCTGTCAAGTGTCGATTAACCATAAAATCAACAGGCGCGTCTGTAGTATATCAACTCTTTGCTGTATACATTGTTCCCTTCAGCTCTTCTAGATGTTACAGACTTTCTAAAAAATTCAAACTCAAGATAGTCGGGTACTTTATTGGTTTTAGGGCAGATAGCTTCGCATACGATTACTTGCCCCTTTAGCTTTTTAACTGCTGATGTCAGTCTTTCGTAGTCAAATTCTTCTTTCATTCTGTATCTGTAGTTGAACAGGTAAGGCGGGTCGATGAACCAAGTGATTCCTGGGTCATCGCTGAGAGCGGACTCAAGCAGCGCAAACCCATCTTGGCTACTCTCCCACCCCTTGACGCATTGAACGTCCTTCGAGACCCTGCTGCGCGTGTTTTCGGTCCACTGCCCAGGCATGTTCCCCCAAGGCGAGATTGTCCAGCAGTCTCCCACATTGTTCGTTCTCTGCCAGTTCTTCAACAACAACTGCTGTCCCCTCAACATCGGAATAAAACGAATATCAAGCCCAATGGGAATGTCAACTGGTATCTCCATCACGTCCTCATCTGTCGCTTCATTAATTAGCCACTCCCAAAGCTCGCTGACATGAGGGTCAAGTTCTGCAATTTTTACAGAAGAGCAGTTATGACGAAGTGAGTAACCCGCGCCCCCGGCAAATGGCTCAACAATCTTTGAGGCGTGTGGGGCTGGGTAGTATCTGGAGTTCTGCCACTTCGACCCAAACCACTTGAACAGCGGCCCAGAACAGCTATAACGTCTTTCTTGAGATGACATGCGAAAAAAGAATGTGTTACAAGTGTAGCGCTTGTGCGAAATGTGTCAACTGTGCTTATTTTGCAAGTAGTCTGCTAGAATACGTTTCTAAAAAAATTCGCTAGGGGCGTTTTGTGAAAAGACGACGGGGGTTATTTTGTATTTGCTACTGGAATAGGGGAAAAAATTGGCGAATTTCCGGTAAGGTAAGCCTCCCTGGCGAGGGAGGTTACCCCGGGTGGGTCCGGTATGGTGGCCGGACCCTAGGGGCAGTTGCTTAGATTTTTTCAGCTCCGGCGTCGATCAACCGGGTGATCAATTCAAGCCAGGCGGGCAGGGTTATGTAGGAAATTGTGACGTGCGCTTGTGGCAGATTTTCGACTTCCATGCGGATTTCTGCGCTAGGTGTGATTTCGAATGAGTAGAGGTGCTGGCACGGGGTCAGCAGTCTGCAGGGGCTGGCGTTGTTCATGGTTGCTGGGTGAGAGGGTGAGAGGTGGGGGGGCTGTTTGCCCCCCTAGGGGGCGTGGGATCAGTCGGCTGATTCCTGCGCGATGAGATCACCGAACGCGGTTAAGTGTGCGTTCCAGAGCTGCGCCCATACGCTGGCAGCTGGCATCTCTCCGGGAAGCTCACAGACAAGCCATCCGGCTTGATCTGCGGGACGTGTGACGGTGCAACCTGTCAGGGCTGAGAGGCGGGCTGCAAGCTGAGCGGGGCCGGTGATTTCTACATTCAGCTGCGCGGCTACTGCTGCGGCTTCTGGGAGCCAAATCCTGCCGTTGCTGCGGCTGAGCGTGCTGCAGATACCAGCCCAGAACTGGGCGGATGCCTGACGTTCGGGACTGAGATCAGCGAACGTGGCGACCTTCACGCTGGGGCCGGGCTTCACGTTGGCGCGTGGCTTGGGTTCCGCTGGCTTGTTGCTGGACAGCTTGCCAGTCCAGCCCATACGGGCCAGGGCTGCGCGATCGCGCGCGGTGAGTGGCTGTGCGAGGGTCTCGCGCTGTGTGGCTGCGGTGCGGCGTCCGCTGCCGGTCTGGGGCTGCTGGGCGGCCATAGCCTGCAGGGCTGCCGCTAGCAGGGCAGCGGGATCGTTCGCGGGCTGGGGGGCGGCGGCGGTCTTAGTGGTGCGGGTCATTGATCTGCGGTTGTGAGTGAAAAGGCGAGGCCTGCGGCGTCGCTTGTTTTTGATTGTACAGGGTGCTGCGGTGTTTTTGTAGGTTCCGACTCATTAGTATATTTTATAGCTATACTTTAACATTCAACTAACTATAAAGTATAAAGTAACGATTCAACGCAAATACAAATACTTAGCAAATAGCAAATAATACTATTACTTTGCAAATACTTGTTAATTACAAACAAACAGCATTTGCTAATTAACTTTATAGTTTACAAATACCTGGAGAATACAAATAACTAGCATTTGCTATTTAACATTTAGCAATTGCTAGCAAATAATAACATTTAACAAATAGCTGCAATTACAAATAAACAGTATCTACAAAGTAATAATAACATTTAACAAATACTATCTATTGCAAATAACTAGCATTTGCTAATTAACAAATAGCGATTGCAAATAAATAATTGCATTTAACAAATAACTTTAATTAATAAATACCTGGAGATTGCAAATAAATACTTTTAATAAATAATTGCAAATAATAAATAAATCTAAATAATAAATAAATACAAATAAATAATTTTTGCAAATAACTAATAAATACAAATAACAAATAAATAATGCGAATAAATAAATCTAGCAAATAAATCTATTTGCACATAAATACAACGCAACAAGCATTGCATTTATTTCTGCGATAAATGAATGCAATTAGCCAATGCTTTTTCTAACTGGATAATGAATGCCACTGTATGAATGTTTTTCTTGTATGAATGCTTTTTTCTCCCATAATTGAACCTTGAATGCTTTTTTCTTTCTGTCACCATTATTTATTAAAAGCGGTGAAATCATAATTCCTGAATGCTCTTTATATTTAACACGGCGCATAAAATCAAGATCTACAAATTTTTTTATTGACGCAGCAACTTTTTGATAAGGCTCTTGAATGTCTTCTGCTAATTGAGCTGTTGTGCATTTCACAAAAACTCTAGTGCGTGACAAATTAAGCAAATACCCAAACAAAGACAAATCAAACCAAGATAATTTGAGTTTTTTTCTACTGATGATCATACTTTTATAGATGTCTTTTTGAATGATTTCGGAAGAACAAAACAACTCGGACATAACGGAATCGTTATCGGCTCGTAAAAAAGAACCCTGTCGGTCACTCAAGCAACCTTCAGAAATCACATAAATCCTACCACCAAGATCCCTTGCGCTGGAAGGGATTTCGAAAGTGCTATTTAGAGATATAAGTGACTAATGAATCCGGTCCCGTCGCCGAATAAATCCCGTAGTTGCAAAATAAATCTTTTCACAGCTACTCATCAAAATCAGCTTCTTCTAATGCAACAAGTAGCTGTTCAACACCTAATGCGCCGCTTTGTAAATTCTTGCCCACTTCAGCAATTTTTGCGGCGCTGTTAAGTATCGACGGGATGTCACGAATATCTACGCTGCGCTCATTTTCTAAATACTCGTCTAATGTTCTTTGAGAAAGCGCAGCTAATTTGGCTGCGTTCGCAGATAAATTTCGCCCCAGAAATTCTTGCTGTAATCTATAAGCTTCTAAACGTTTTTTATGTTCAATCGCTCGTGAATCTTGTTCTAATTTAAGTTTCTGCTGTAACATATCAATGTCATAATCACTAGCTCTTTGTACCCAATTATTCTTTTTGCTAATTGCTAGCACTTTGTTATCTTGTAAGTTAAATGTATTTGCAATATATGTTATTGATCTTCCCGATCCACAATTCAAAAAAAACTTCAGCAATTCAAACTCTTTATCAGTTTCAGAAGTTGCCCCTCCTCCATTTTTCATATAACTTCTATTTGATAAAATGCGCGAATTCAGAATTTCGTCGGGGTCATGAAACGCGAACTGTTCACGTTCGTGTTGCAGTTCAGAAGAACTATCGCTTTCATTAAAAGTATCGGCGTCGAATAAATCAGACATGAACAACAAAAATATCTAGGCGACTGAATAATAGCATTAGACGCAGACATAATCAAACACTCCCCATAAAAGGGTCGTGTTTGCACGCTCGCAGGCTCGCTCACACATAAATAAAAACAAGAAGAATAGAAGACAAAAAACAACAGGGCGCGGCTAATAAATCTTTGTATCGGCGCAACGATGAAAATCTCGCGCAGCGAAAATAAATAAACTGCGCACAACTACTAGCAGACACAAAAAAGCCCTCGCTGTTTTTCGCAGCAAGGGCGAGTCGTGATAAATTGCTTTACTTTGTAATTAACGCTTGCAGCTGTACAAATCAAAACCTGCTGCAATGTTATCTAATTGAGCTGTTCTCAAACATGCACGATACTCTAACTCTTTATTAAATTCAGTAGTTGTAAAATCAACAGCGCTTGCAGTAATCAATGGGGCGCCGATCAAAATTGCTGCGCAAGCACAGATTTTTGCAAACGCTGAAACAACGTTGTTCATGAGAAATCAAGCGATGTGGTAAATAGTCTTGTCGGGATCTTTATAAACAGACTCTCCGTAGTAAATGTCGATCTTTAATTTGTGTCCGTAAAAACGACTAGGAATCCCATAGCGAATAAATCCATTACTTGTCGTATAATCACAAGCAACAAATCTATTGTCATTGGCAACTTCATCAAAGCTGCCATCTTTGTTTTGACGCGTGCAAATAATTTTCATAATAAATCAAGCAGAGTAGCAATCAATTACATCCTTAATCAAATTATCTAAACTCTTGCAATCAAAAACAGAATCAACTCGATTGCAATAAATAACCTTCGCTTGATAGTTTTTGTATTCAGGTTGATAATCAATCACGCAATAATGATTTGCGAGTGGGAGAGAAAAACTCTTGACGTGAACAATCATTTTCTGTTGAAATAAATAAACAAGCGCAAGCAAAAGTTTTTCTCTTTCGCTTACAGTGCTATTATAGCACGTATCACATTACGTGTCAAGCATTTATCAATGCAACTTTCAAAATAAATCATTATACGCAACTAATTTATCATAGTAGAATCTATTGTTCGCATCTCTATAAAACAGTCTCGGCGCATGATGTAAACTCCCCAGGCAAATAACTACTTTCATCATCATATTCTTTTTTCTATCTAGCAAACAAAACGACGTAACACAAAACAATCTTCTCAGCGCATCTAAATACTCATCAGCATATTCATGCAAGTTATAAATCTTGAACTTACTTTCATCAACAAACATCTCACGATTATCTTTCACGCATTGTCGAATCAACTCTTCAGACAAATCAACTGTATTAACAAAGTTGTATTCATTCAAACAATCGTAGCCCTGCAGAGAAATGCACGGGAGCGATAAATGATCTTCAGGGGCGAGAAATAAAAGTCTCTGTGTTCTGTATCTTTGCAAATAACGTTTTGCTTCGCTGAGTCTTCTTTTAACTTCAGCCGCAGTGAAATGATCTGTTGCAGAAATCTTTGCCATCTGATTTTTGTAATTGCAGAAATCTAGCTCAGCCAGAAATCGCCCCTACAAGCCCTGGAAATCCCCTGCCCGCATGAATCCCCCCTGAGGCAAATAAAAAGCCCCTTCCAGACGATTCTGGAGGGGGCTCACGAATCTTCCTGAGGGAGGAATCCATCGACGGGCGACAGAAATCAAATCACTTCAGAAATTCAGGGCATTGTTTAACAACTGCAAGAAATGAATCAAGAACATCTCTGTCATACATCTTTCCATTGTACTTAACTTTTACAGAAGTGCCCGTAGAAATGTAAGCTTCATCAATCGCAGCTTTTCTTGAATCTTCATCAGAAATACCTAAACGTCTGTACTCACAATACTTTTCTGCGTACAAATTAGGGAGTATCTGCCCCGCATTAACAGCGCACGGCGCAAGAATGAAAGTCAGCGTGAAAATGAACTTTTTCATGATTGTTGTTTGTTGAAAGAAATGAACTCAGTTGATAACTTCTGCTACAGAAATAACCTCCTTTGTTGAAAAATGTTTTTTGAAACGATCAATCGCTTCTTGTTTTGTTTTGCACTCAGAAATAACTGTCCACCCAATGAATCCTCTAGCCTGCATGTCTTCAAACAAAACACGAAACTTTCTGTATTTAATTGTCTCGTAGCTGTGCATTAATTTTTGCATGAGTGCGAAGAAATCATAACATGCTCAACATTTCCCTCAATAGAAAGCAATGCGTCATCAATAGACTTAATGACTGCACTATTTTCTTTGTAGACTTGAGGGTATTTAATTTGCATACGAATTAATTCTGCGCGATAATCAACAAGCGCAGTGCGAATTGTTGTCGAAGAAAGAATTGACATGATTAAATTAAGCGAATGATTTTTCTAGTGAGAATTGAACAAGTTGTGTGCGATCATCTTTATACGCTCGCACTAAATCAAGTATGTCATCAACTTGATCCAAATGCACATTAAAATCCTTGCACACTAATTTAACAAGCGAAACAAAATGCTCGTCTTTGTCAAATAAGATTTCTCTGTTTTCGTCAATTTGCACGAACAAATCAATCGCTTTCTGAGTAATCTGCATTTGCGCATTTTGCAAAAATCCAAGCGTAGTTAATCTTTCCATCGCCCCATAAACCCAGAGCAGTTGACATGTTTTTTTGTCAATCATAATCAAACGAGAACGTGACGATAATCAATAGATTTAATGCACCACCCAGTAGCGCATGTAATTTCCTCAACTAAATCATCTTCGTCGTCCGCATCCCAAATAGTTGTGCGAACATCGCAAATCAAATCCTCCTGTAATCCTAGAGATAATTCTCCGTGCGCATCATCAAGACTGTCGCTAAAATCAAATTCGATGTCAGTAACTTGAAACTTCATGAGTCGAAAGCAAATGATTGATTAAAGTAAGTCAGTCTTCTACACGTTCAGAAACGGGCAGACGAGAAAGATTCCCGTGCTTTTTAATCGAATACAAAATGTATTCACAAAACTCTTGTGCGTATTCTGCTTTGCAATAATCATCTCCTACACGATACTGAACCTCTGTTTTATAATCTGTCTCCTCTTGAAACTTTCTAACGTCGCAAATCCAAACATAAATCTCCCACATCGGACAGCAGACCCCGAAAAAATCTTCGTGATCGCTTGTGTATTCACGAACAGAGAAAGAAACATACTGCCTCTCATCTGAGAAATTAAATGTTTCGATCTCATACGAATCAATCCTGCCGCCGTGAAAACCTCTTGAGAAATCTTCCCAAACAATTTGTTCTGTGATTTGCATTTGTCCGAAAAAGAAATGTGTGTCGATTAAAAAATCAGTCGAGCATACATTTATGTATGCGAAGACCCATCAGGTGAGATGCACCCGTACATTTTGCAGTTAGGAAGAACTCCAAATAAATAAACTTCGTTTGATTGATCGTTAATCTGCTCGCACATAAACTTTGCATCTTTGAGCATGTCTTTAGCTTTAACGTCAAGAATCAATGCCCAAGTCAGCAATTTAGATTTCTGTGCTTCAGTTAATAGCTGAAACACATCGTAATCAATCTCGTCAGAAACAAAAAGAGGGGCGCGGAAATTCATGATTGTCTGTGAAAAAGAAATAAATGCGAGAGAAAAGAAACTACTTCTCCTCCCTCGCATGTTGCTATTATAGCAGGTTACACGTTACTTGTCAAGCATTTATCTGTCGAGTCTTTGAATTTATTTTCTCGCTTCAGCAATTCAACTGCTGCAAGCTTTGCAATTACAAATAACTTAGCCTGTGTAAAAACAAACTGCTTTCTGTATTTGCTCTTGAGATAACATAAAATGTTTCCCGTAACAGAATCCCACTGCTTAATAGTTACATCCATAAATTGATCGTGATCTCGTGATTTACAAATGTGCTTGTAAGTTGTTGATGTTTTTACAATACGAATCACCTCGTCGTCAACAAATTTGCTCAAGTTGTCAGTCATTTTTTCAAACAAATGTACTTGCCCCCAACAAATGCGTCTCGCATAAAAACAAGACGCTCAGCGGGGCAATTATGAAAAGCGTGATTGCTCAACTTTTCGTTAATAAATCTAGCACATGTAAATCCAATCGCTGTACCCGCAGTAATAGCAAATACTGCGTGAATAAACTCTTTGTGCTCAGAAAAGAAGTCTTTCATGATTCTGTTGATTTGATGTAAAATCCTGCAGATTCCCAGGAAATAACCGAGTCGGGCGGACTGAAAACAGTCCTGATACTTGCAAAATACTCCCCACTCACTCCATGAATTAAAGGGAGATCAACTTCTGCCTCACCGCCGAAATAATCTTTCACCCAGTGAATGACTTGAGTTTCTAAATCAAGAATGTCATCATCTTTGATTTCCTTGAAAAACTCCTCTCCCGATCTACATTCATAAATGTAGAGATAGCACTCGAATGGCGCAAATTTGCAAAGTTCAGTCATTTTGAGATTAAGCGAATGAGTTAAATGTAACCTGCGTCTTGAATACCCGGCTCGTCATAAAACCAAGTAATTGACGCATCTTCGTATTTTTCACGAAGTTTTTCACAAATACCGCAGGGCGGTGCCCATGCAGTCATAAATTCAATTTGCAAGTAATCATCATGTTCTTCAGTAAAAGAAACATCCGCTGCATCAATGTCCCACTTTGTTCCCCAATGATTTACGCGCCATGAATACCATCCCGGCAAAGAATCATTTCCTTGTGGCAAATCTTCTTCTGATGGCTGAGGAATCAACTTCTCAAATGGATGATCTTGAGAAAACAATTCCTTGATTTCTTTGATCTGATCTGGTTCAGCGGTAATCGAAACGCGATTTTCGCACCAATTAGGCATGATAAAACTCCGTATTGAATTGAATAAAAATCAGAGACAGCAAACGTAATCAATAACTTCTTGCGGTAATTCTTCTTTCAGCCACCCGCTTCCGTATGTATAGCCTTCATCAACTAACGCATCAAAGCGCTGTAAATAATTGCAAGCTTCGTCGTAATCATTTAGCTTAACTCCAGAAGCTTTTGCTTGTCGCAAGATTTCTTCTTGCACAAATGTTCCAGCGCGCATGTCATTCAAATGCCAGCGCTTCCAGATTTCATAAAGTCGTGCAGGAATAATCTCTTGCACTTCGTTATGAATCTGCCCAAAGCCGAGCAAATTATTTTCTGACTTGAGAAGCTTTTTGCCCGTAAAATAAGTACCAACAATACTCAAAGACTTGAAAGAATTTTTGTCTTTGATCTCAATGTCAAGTGTGCAGGAGAAATTTTTTCCTGCATAGAAAACAGTTTTGCGCATGAAATGTTCTGATGAAAAAAACAAATACAGGCGAAAAAGAATTACTCTCTCGCCCGTATGACTACATTATAGCACGTAACAGCTTACGTGTCAAGCATTTATTTGTCGTCTTTTGCAAAGTAACCATCATGCCAAAGTTTTGATTCTTCAATCTGCTTTAACATTTGATCGCAGAAATGTGCTGCATCTTCTTCGCTTTCATAAACATAAGGATCGTGATCAAATTCATGAACACCGTGATAACTAAGTAGCGTGCAATAAGCACTTGCAAGTTTAACAACGTCTTGGGATGTCAATAAATTAATAAACTCATCAAATTCCCAACCAATAAAATCACAACTAGGATCTAAGTCGTCACTAAACCATGTTTTGCATTTAGGGTGAAATCTATTGTCGCCTACGCCCAGGAAATTTCCCTTGTCATCAACAATTTTGTGACAGCGCTCAAGAGTAATTTCGCTGCGCTTACGGGAATCTGGGTCGTAAATTAAAAGAATGGGATCGTAAATACCTCGTCGATCAATGCAAACAAAATCACCTCCATAAGAAAAAGGATCGGCATCACCAAGATTTGCGATGCAGAAATAGCTGGGTTGCGCAGTCATGATTAAATGTTGCGAGTTGGGTAATTAAACTTTGTACCAGTAGAAAGCTTTGTAATCTCAAGATCTGATTTGGGTAAACAAATCAAGGCTTGCTCAAGAGCAGTCTGTGCAAAACTTTCTGCAACTTTTTCTGAGTCGATAACTTTCCCGTCTTGCGTTCTTTTCTCAATGAGAAAATAATCATCAATGCGACGAAAATGAACAATGACAAGTTGTTCGCTGCGACGATCAAAAAGCTTAAATTCGTAAATCTGTTTGATGTTCATGAATCATTCCTCGTCAAATGAAAAACCTTCCGGCACCTCCCACAAATCACCGTCTTGATGCAAATACCACTTCACGCCATCAGAAATCCACTCGGCGCTGTCACAAATAATTTGCCAAGACTCCCAATACCATTCATGATCTGGGCCTTCTTGACAAATCTGCACATCCTCAAAAGAAATGTGCATTTCCTCAGCAATCTTTTCATCAATGTGATTGCAATACATCTGAGGGATGTAAATACCGTTCCTGTCGGAAACAACAAGAATCGGATCAAGAACTTTGTTGGACATGAAATTTTCTGAGAAACAAAAGAAACAAATGCGACGAAAAAGAAAGTAGTTCTCTCCCGTCGCATGTGTGTATTATAGCACGTTACATGCTACGTGTCAAGCATTTATTTGTCGTGTTTTACAAAGAAATAGGTTCCA
>Ga0196905_1001055_pt1 | contig 10681 bp, 9 predicted proteins | sample CB_VirMetaG_3_FD_169098 | JGI IMG/M metagenome (GOLD analysis project Ga0196905, IMG submission 169098) | Freshwater to marine saline gradient viral communities from Chesapeake Bay - CB_1508_1S Viral MetaG (v3) (version 3) | ecosystem: Environmental > Aquatic > Marine > Coastal | place: USA... | reverse complement strand
TTCGGCACTCAATCCAACGACAGGAATACCGCAGTCAGCGACCGACTTTGATAATTTAGGTTGTGTAAGTATTGAAACTGGAAAAGTGTATCAGGGGAACAACCTCGCACTACAAATAGGAGAAGCAGGAGACACTCTACAAATCAAAGGAGCAACGGCAAAAGGGTCGCTACTTGTTGGGAATGGCGTGAATACAGAAGAACTTGTAGTATTACCAGCAGGGAATAACGGGCAGGTTCTTATTATTGACGACACACAACCTCTCGGCGTGAGGTGGGGCGGTGAAGCAGGTGATATTAACTCAATCACAGCAGGAAATAATATAAATATAACAGGACCAACGGCGAACCCTATTGTTGAACTTCAATCACCCCTTACCTCTAATTTAAATATGGGTGGTATTTCCCTTGTTGATAGTGTTGCTTCGGTGGGAACAGCAGGACAAGTATTATCAGCAGGAGCAGGAGGACTTACATTATGGACTACAATAGCGACACCAGCAACAGAAGACCTCGCTACTACATTACTCGCTGGTAATTCAGCAGGAGCAACTGATATTGATTTAAATGATAATACATTATTGAGATGTGCTGAAATAACAAGCACGGGCGACCTAATGTTGAACCCAGTAGGAAGTATAGACGCAAATGGAAAAACACTTAATATGACGAATGGAGAAATCCACAATTGTCCGCTTATTCATTCACAAAACAACAACGATATAGATGTAGAAGCAAAAGGAACTGGAAATGTTGTATTAAAAACGGCAAATACAGATAGATTAACAATCAACGATACTGGTGAATGGGAAATAAGTGGAGGCGTTGGAACAGCGGGAGAAGTTCTATTAAGTAATGGCGTAGGGTCTTCTCCAAGTTGGGGTTCTGTTCCTGTTCCTGCGAATGTATTTAACAATATAGTTTATTTTGGAAACGCTACTGCTACAACCCCCTTGAAACTTTATTATTTAGATAGTGTTGGGGACTGGGTATTAGCGGATAATACAAACTCACAGGGAAAATTACTCGCATTCGCAGTTGGAACGGATAGTAGTGTCGCTGGTATGTGGATTGCTTCTAATACAGGAAATATCCCTATTGTTGTCGCAGACGGAGATATAGGAGGTGCTGTTTTTGTAAGTTCCGTCGCAGGTGAAATTACTGGAATACAACCCGCAGGACAAGATTTAAGTTTGGTTAGACAGGTTGGATATAAAATATCGGCGACAGAAATTAAGTTTTTTCTATATCCTATATATATAACACCAATAGGAATGAACGGATACGGAATAGCAACGCAAATCGGGGGGACTTCCTCTACAATTACAGACACAAATCAATATACTCTCCTTGCTTGGACGGCACTTTCAGGCACGAGAACTTTTACTATTTCAGTCGCAGGTCTTTTTGATATTTTAATGGTCGGCGGTGGTGGTGGTGGTGGTAGTGGTGCGGGTTATGGTGGTGAAGGTGGTGGTGGTGGTGGTGCGGGTCAAGTATTAATTAATACTCTATATTTACCAGTAGGAACTTATGATATAAATGTTGGAGCAGGTGGAGCAGAAGGCGTAGCAGGTGGTATTGTTTTTGGCGGTTCAAGTGGTTTTAATTTACAACCCGTAGGTTCAGCAGGAACACTAAAATATGAAGCATTAGGCGGGGTTTGTGGTGGTTCAAGTTGGAGTGGAGGAAAACAGGGTTATAATGCTGGTGGGGCATCTTATAGAGGTGGTTATGGTGGAAATCCAGCAGTTCAGTCATTCGGTATTTATGGTTCTGCTGGTGGGTCTTCAAATGGGTCAGGCAATAATGGAGGCGGAGGGGGTGCTGGTGGTGCTGGTTCTCAACGAACTATTACTAATCCGCCTACGGCAACGGCAGGTGGAGGTGGTGTAGGTATTACTACTACTTTTACAGGTGTTTCTACATCTTTCGGTGTAGGTGGGTGTGCTGGTGGTAATTCTGGAAGTGTTCCCTCCGCTCCTTCTGCGAATACTGGAAGCGGTGGAGCAGGTGCGATAGGAGCAGGTTCAGCACAAGCAGGAGCAAGTGGGTATATGGCAGTAAGGTTCAGGATTTAGAACAAATTACATAAAAAATAAAATCTTCATATATATCAAATCAAAGATTTAGTATGTCCGTAGGCAGTATTATTAATCAAGCAACGGGTAAGATATATGATGATTTAGTCCCGCAAGGAGGCGGTATTCCGCTCGCAAAAGGTCAAATTATAACAGCACTCGCAGGAGGGGAAGAAACAGCGTTCCCAGATGTGCCACCAGCGGACGGAAGTGTTCTATCTTACGACAGCAACACAGCAACAGGATTGAGGTATATCGCAAACCCAGCAGGTATTCCGCTTGATTATCAGCAACTCATATCAGCAAACCCAGCAAACGCCACAGCAATCGTTCCAGCACCAGCACAAAACAATTATGTTCTTACAAGTGATAATACATTAGGGGCAGGGTCAGCGGGTCTCGCTTGGAAACCTCTCGCTGGTCCAGCGGGAACAATCACTACAATAGCACCGCTTCAAGATTTAGAACCAGTCGCAGGGACGAATGAACTCTCAATCGCATTTACAGCAGTCAAGGGTGAAATCCCCGCAGGAAACGGCACAGCAAAAACAGGGGCATTAGTCCCAGCACCACCACAAGATAAATATGTTCTTACAAGCGACGCAACAACAGCAACAGGATTAAAGTGGTCGCCACCCACAGGAGCAAGTGGTATTATTGACGCAACTGCCCCCCTTGTAGATGACGCAGGTGTAGGCACGAATACAATCAGTATTAATTTTTCTGCGAGTGTTGGTGAAATCCCTTACGGCAACGGGACAGCAAAAACAGGGGCATTAACAAATGTGCCGACAGCAGGGCAAATATTAGGGATTGCTGGTGGTGTTCCTGCTTGGATAAACGCAGGAGGTTCAGGCACAATCACAGCACTCGCACCGCTTACAGAGTTCGCCGACGGAAACGCAAGTAAGGTCGCTGTTAATTTTACAGGCAAAGGAGACCTGATTGTAGGAGGTGGAGTTCAAGTTGGAGGAAACCCAGTAGCAGGGGTTATTCTACCAGCAGGAGCGAATGATATGGTATTGACTGCTAATTCAGCAACAGCGTCAGGATTAGAATGGAAAGCGTCGGGTTCAGGTTCTTCCGCAATCATATTTAGGAATAGCGTTGATGATACGCCTCTTACAATAACAGCACCTCTTACCGCAAATGATACTTGCGTCATAACGGCGGATAGAACATATCATACTTATAATCAACAGGTAAAAAACACTCCTTCTACTACGGGAGCAAATGTCTCCGCTCTCGCAAACCAAATAACATTTTTCACTTGGACTGCTCCTTCTAATATCCTGATTACTTCATTCGTGGCGAATGTCTATATAGTAGCAAACGCACAATTTCCAGAGCAATTAACAGATGACGGCGTTTGTGATTTATGCGACGCAGGAGGAACGACTACTTTACTTGGGAGCGACCCTTCAAATTGGGGTATAATACAGAGTGGAAATGTTGCTTTTAATTCAATAGCAGGTAATACATATCAAGTAGTTTCAGGAACTACATATACATTTATTTTTAACATAACTAACATTCAAGGAACAAATCCGTCTGTGGATTTAATTGATACGGGTGGTGGTAATTTTAGTGGAAATATAACTATAAATGGAACTGATTACGCAGGTCTTCCAGCAACATTTACCCTTACTCCTCCTGCGAAGTTTAGAATAACAAACGATTTAACTGGGAAAACCTCTGCTACTTGTGAAAGTTTTAGTTCCCAAAGTTTCGTAGCAAGTGAAGATTTACAAAGTTGGGTTGCGACAGGAGGTATAAATGGTGGTGTTGCTTTTGTTCCATAATGAATTAAGGGAGTATTTTAGCAAAATTATTATCTTCACATTAATTATAAACAAAGTCAAAATGTCTCTTTCTTCTGCGTCTTCTTATAGCGTCGCTGGAACTGCGATAAAACAGCACGGCGTTCTTACATTCGTGGCAGGACAGACTGCTACTGTTCCTTGTGCCTCTATCGTTGCTACTGATAAAGTAGTTCTGCGTGTCGCTACAATCACCGCACGAGCGAACCCTGATTTAGGTCTTGATAATCAATTCACAGTTGCTATTACTGCTGGAACAGGATTTACTGCTGTTGGTCTTGATGCTACTTATGCTGGAACTGTTGAATACTGTGTTCTTGCTTGCGGTCTCCCTGCTGTGAATGTTGCCTCTGCTTAAAGTTTTAGGTGAAGTAGGTGAGGTAGGGTGAGGCATTTCACCATCTATTTCCATTTCTCAATCTCATACTTATCGCCTATATGGATAAGTATGACATTCACCCCACCCCACCCCACCTACTCCACCTACCCACGCCTCAATTTTGGATTATTACTGCCCGTATTTAGATTATTCCAGTATATAATGTATAAAATGAGTAATAATATAACCAAATTACACTATTATTCGTAATAATAATATTATTTTTCCTGTATTAATGTATTTTTATTAGATTATTCCAGTATTATTTAGATTATTACACGCCAACGGGTCGCACAAGATTATTTACACAACTATTTAGGCGATTTTCATCATTATTTTATATAAGTATAAGGTATAGAAACAATATGACGCAACCAACGCAGGTATATTACGATTTAGATGTCGTGAATACGATTACACCATCTCTTACTACATCACAAACGGCACAACCTAACCGCCTTACCTTTACCGAGGTGAGAAGCAGTCCTATCCTTGACAACCCCAGCGACTACTTCCTTTCTATCATTCGGTTTAGTTTAGACACCGCAGGAAGTATGCCCTTATTTATTCCCCAGATTGAATTACAGAATGCCGTTGGTCCTTCCCCTTGGAACAATACTGTCTATTATGTGAGTTTGGAGTATAACCCTCCCCTCGCTCCTGCTGACCGATTGATTTCAAAGAAGCGTGTTATTTATGTCCCCCAATCAAATATTTATGACCCTCCTGCTGTCGTCCCTGCTACGCTTAATGAAGCAACCGAACCCTACTACTGGGTGAATAACATTCAGGCGTTTATCTGTATGATTAACGAGGCACTCAAAGATGCTTATGCTGATATTATCGCACAGGCACTCGCACACCTCCCCGCCCCCATCACCCTCCCTGCGACTTGGATTGCTGGTAATGAACCCTATTTGCTTTGGGACGCTCAAAGGGCAATCGCAACGCTGGTCGCACAGGCAGACCTCTTCACCCAAGATTGTTTAGGGGTCGGTTCGGCAGTCGGTTTCGTCTATTTTAACAACCCCCTATTTACCCTCTTTTCGTCCTTCCAGTCAATCCACAACTATACCTTTGAACCTAACCCTGTGAGTGTGAATGATGGCGAGGCGAACTATTTGATTAAGGTATTTAACAAAAAAGGAGGGGTAGGCAACAATTATGTAGCGACTAATGCGACTGCTGGACCGCCTTATGATGCCCTTTATATGGAACAACCATATAGCACAGGTGCGACCCTCTGCCCTATTCAGTCGCTCGTCTTTACGACTACCCTCTTACCCGTTCTCCCCCAGTTGATAGGTATTCCCAGAATATTAAGCAATAATAATGGTTCGGTAGGACAGAATGATAATTTAAGCAACGAAATTACCGACCTCGTGGTTAATTTAACAAACGGAACTGAATACTTCCCGAATGTGCTTTACTTGCCTACTGCCGAATATCGCCTGATAGACCTTCAATCCAATTCCCCACTTTACGGCATTCAAATTAGCGTGGCGTGGAAAGATGTGTATGGCATTTACCACGACTTTTATCTTCAATATGGTTGCTCTTGCTCCTTGAAAATTATGTTCCGTAAGAAAGACCAAGGAGTTTATTGATTTTAGGCATAATCTAATATTTTTTTATCTTTGTTATAATTATAAACGAAGATAAAATGGCGTCCGCTGATTTTGAGAAGGTTTGCGTCCAAGACGATTTGCTACTGACTACCGACAAGGTTCGTTATGCCGTCTTTAAGGGTGCTCAAAATATTACCCCGTCCCAGTATGAGGCGATTTCCAAATCCACCTCTTCCATCACTTTTAATATCCAGTTGCCGAGTGAAAGCACAGTATTTAGTCGCCGTGTTATGGTGGAGACAGAGATGTCTATCACCTTTAAGGCGACCCCTACCGCTGATATGCCTGTCGGTCAGGCAGTCGTTAATTTAGGATACGCTTCTGCCCTTGGTCCATTCCCTTTCCATTCTTGTTGCTCTACTATTCAGGCGACCATCAACAACAATACTGTCTCGCAGAACCAGCGTGATATTATGTTCCAGTTGCTTCGCTTCGGCGACCGCCGTGAAGTTGCCCGCTACAACAACGCTACTCCTACCCAGTATGATAGTTATTGGTCTTACACCGACGCTCTTGGTGCGAACAACAACCCCAACTCCGCTTGGAACGACTGCGAGTTAGACCAAGATTTCCAACCCAGAGGTTCATTTGTCATCACCTCTATTGCTGGTAATACGCCCAAGGCGAACGGTGCTGACCTTGCCGAGAGAACGATTGTCATCACCTTTAAGACCCGAGAACCTCTTATGTTGTCTCCTTTTATCTGGTGCGACCCAGAGAGCAACAACGCTGGTATGTATGGCGTCCAGACCCTCAACTTTGTCTTCAACTTGGGTTCTGCTAATCGTGCTGTTCGTCTCGCCAACGGACCAACGGGAACTGCTACTGCTACTGTTGCTAATCCTTGGTTCTCTATCGGCACTCAACCCTACATTTCAAGCGTCGTGTCTTCCCAGTTGCTTATGCTCTTCTTGACCCGCCAACCCTCCAACTTGGTCTCTGCTCGTAATGTTCTGCCATTTGCCGAGTATCCTCGGTATTTGACCTCTGTCTCACAGGCAATCGCCAACGGTTCTTCTGCGGAGCAGAACTTCCAGAGTATCCAGTTGAACTCTGTGCCTGACAAACTGATTATCGTTGCCCGTAAGGTGCTTGCTTCCCAGACACCCGCCGACGCTGATGCCTTCCTTCCCATCAGGAAGATTACTATCAACTTCAACAACAAGGCAGGTCTTCTCTCGGGTGCTACTATGTGGGACTTGTGGCGTATGTCTGTTGAGAGTGGTTCTAATCAAACTTGGGCGGAATACAGCGGTCGTGCTTACAAGTCCTCGCAGGTAGGACCAGCGTCCGCTACTGCTCTTCCGCAGGTTCTCCCCCTTTGCGGTTCGGTTCTCGCCTTGGAGTTTGGTCGCCATATTGAACTTGATGATGTGTATGCTTCTGGTTCTATCGGTGCTTTCCAACTTCAATTCAAGGTTGAGTTGGAGAACCATACGGGTCTCAATATCGGTGCGAACGAGTATGAACTTGTGCTGATTACTATGAACTCGGGTGTGTTCGCAATTGAGCGTGGAACTTCCCAGACCTACACCGCCATCTTGTCTCGTGCTGATGTGCTTGCTGTGTCTTCTCGTCCCCAGTATTCCAAATCTGGTCTTGCCCGTATCGTCGGTGGTGCGGTTGAAGACAAGGTTAAGATGCTTGCTCGTCCTTTGATGGACGCTGTTGGTATGGGTTCGTCTGGCGGTGGTCTCTCTGGCGGTGGTGTCAGCGGTGGCGGTGCTTCGGGCGGTAAGATGGCGAAGCATCTTGGTATGTAATTGATTTAGGGCGTTTCACCAGAGGTCGCTACGAGCGACGAGAGATGATTGTAAGTCCCGTTTTTAGTAAGTCCTCCACCACCCCTAATGAAAAAAATCTTAACTGGTTTTACCGAGGTAGTTCAGCGGAAGAACGACGCACTCATAATGCGTAGGTCAGGCGGTTCAAACCCCCTCCTCGGTAAGTAATAAAATAAAAAGAAGGTCTTACCCTGCCTTCTCTTTATTTGTGCGTGTTTAATACTCTACCTTCTTCTCTGTGAAGAATGTCCTATGCGAAACAAGGACGACACCTGCTTCTTGTGCTTGGAGTTCATCTTCCTCGGTGGGTTTGTCCCAGTTGTTTAGGACAACATACAGGTCTTCCATAATCCGCTTGGCGAAGAACTCGCCGAAGATTTCGGTGATGTGTTCCTTGTTGGGTGCGAGAATGTTCCTGCGAAAACTGCTCCAATCCCAGTCAAGAAAGGGGATAAGTTTCAATAGCATAGCGATTTTGGCGAAGAACTCCTTGTTGATTTGTGTAGGAATATTAACTGTCTGGATTTGGACGACCATACTTTCATCTCCACAGCACCCCATATGAAAGAAGGGGATTTGGATTTTTCCATTTTTGACCCCACACTCTCCACGGTGCTTTGGGGCGTTGAACTTGACGGCAGGGGGGGCAACAAGAGTGGTATGCGTGAAAGGCACATTACCAAAACCTTCAAGATACATAGTTCCTTGCGAGATAGACATACGATACGATTGCGTTGAATGACTGCTATAAGTAGATTAATACTCAAAACAAATCAATTTTTTTTGAAATGTGTGAAAAATAGCATTTCATCATATTTTTTGAGTGTGGGGGTAGGTGAGGTAGGTGAGGTAGGTGAGGTGGGGTGGGGTGAATAGCAATCCTATCCTATTGTTCGGTTTGGTGGGTTTGGAGATTGGCGGACTTTTGTCAAACGCTTCACCCTACCCCACCTACCTCACCTACTTCACCTCCCTTTTGTTGCCTTCGGCAAAATTAAAATCTTGGCGTAATATAGAAAAGAATGCCTGTCAAACTTCCCCGCCCTCCTATCAAACCTGTCGTGGATTTAGCAAAAAGGGTGTTGCCCGTTCTGTGTCCCAACCCTAATGTTTCGCTTACATTACCACCTAAAATTACTTTCGGTTGTCGTTGAGTGAAGATTAAGGTGTTTTTTTCTCCATCTTGTTTAAGTGATTAGACAAAATGGAGGGTGCTGTTGCCTATTATGAAGTTTCAAAACTACATTCCCGTATTAAGCAATTAGAGGAAGAAAATGCTGAATTGAAAAAAAAATTAGAGACATCTACCGCTGAACGACTGGGATTTCGCTCTGTCTCTTTTGGTTCTCCCTGTATGGAAGACCCTGTTTCTTCGCCTACCTGTGTGCCTCGTAGTGCTGTGTGGAAACCTCACCCCAACCCTAATTGGCGTGTAGAAGGGATTTGATTGCGTTGAGTTGCTGTTGTAATTTTTGGTTTTCAAAGCGAAGTGCTTGGTTCTGTGCTTCAAGGACTTCAACCTGTCTGCCTACTGCGTCGCTCACGCTGTCGCTGATGCCGATTGGTTTGTCTTCGGGGAACACCTCCTCCTTGGTGAAGTTTGCCTGAACGAGTGCGAACAATTGTGCCTTGACATCATCATCTTCAAGGTCAAGAAGGTCGCTCACGCCCATCACTCCATTCTGGATTTGCTCTTGCGTGTAGGTGTGGGCGAAATCTTGGAGATATTCGTCGTCAAATAGGTCTTCCACATCAAAGAAATCTGGGATAAGTTCGCAAATCTTCTGGTCGTATTCCCTGCCGAATGCCTCGCCTGTTGCGTGAATGCCCTTATAAAGGGTGTCAAGTTGGTTCTTGAAATCAATTCCTCTGCTTCCGCTCATTATATAATCGTTGTGCTTGTATCGCTGTCTATTATATAATGTGATTAAAACATTTCAATTTTTTTCAAAAACAATTGAAATCCTAATATCTTACTTTTTTTCAAAAGTTTTCTAAAAGTTTTTTTGTGATATGCGTATTTTTCACTATTTTCAAAAAAAATTGATTTGGTTTTCATTCAATCTTTAAGTATCAACGCACTCAAAGAAAGCAAGAATGGAACAAAGCAACGCAATCAAGAACGCAATTGAATTGCTGACAGCAAACGGATATGAGGTTTTCCACGCCCCCTTTATCAGCATCTCTGGATATATTAAAAATATGGAACACGACCTCGCAATTTACAGACGCAGGGACAAGATGGAGCGTGAGGAAGCACAACGCAAGGAGGAGGCAAGGAAGAAGAGACAAGAGAACAAGAAGAAGAGAGAAGAGGCGAAGAAGGCACAAGCGAATACTCTTTGTGAGTGTGAGGAGTGTCAAAAGTGTCCCTCTCACATCAATCCTTATGAATGGGCGGAAGCAACACACCCTAAATAAACCGCAAATCGTTCATTATGGTCGCATTACAAACGCAGTTATGCTTATAATAACCCTGCTTGGTGGAGAACATCTTTACATACTCGTAGAGATGTGTAAGCAGATTTTTTTCTTCAACAAAACTGCTGTTGTGGTGTCGCAAAGAGGACAGCGTTGAGTTGCTGACGCTGAATGCGTGGAGCGTGTCCTTCCACACTTTATATTTAGCATTTAGTTCCCGTTGTGCTTTAAGATACTCTTCCTCGGTGTAGAGTTTTTTTCTGGATATTTCTTTCAGTTTGGCGAGTTCTGCGTTATACTCGGTCATAAATGCCTCGTGATTTTTATCTATATCGGTGTTGAGAACGCTGATATAACGGGCAACTTTGTCTGCCTTTTCGCTCTGCGTCTGCGGAACTTTTATGATTTTGTGTGTCGCAACCGATACGGGTAATACGGCAGGTAAGCGTCGTATGACCGAACTGGACTTGGGGGCGGGGCGGGGGGAGGGTTTAGGTTTAACCTTCGCCACCACCTTTGCGGGTGCGGGTGCTGGTGCGGACTTTTTGCTTCGTTTGAAGACCTTTTTG
>Ga0196905_1001052_pt1 | contig 10700 bp, 30 predicted proteins | sample CB_VirMetaG_3_FD_169098 | JGI IMG/M metagenome (GOLD analysis project Ga0196905, IMG submission 169098) | Freshwater to marine saline gradient viral communities from Chesapeake Bay - CB_1508_1S Viral MetaG (v3) (version 3) | ecosystem: Environmental > Aquatic > Marine > Coastal | place: USA... | reverse complement strand
TCCTTGCCCACTGTCCCTGTGATGATGAGAAGTTCCATTAGTATCTTTCCCCTTGCTGTAGCCGCTTCGTCACGGCCCTGATGCCATAGATGATTGTGGTGTGGTCGCGGTTTCCCATTATGCGACCGATTGTAGGATAGGATAAATCCGTTTCGTCTCGCAAGCGAAGGTATGCAATTTGCCGTGGCTTTACGATGTGGCGGGCCGTGTTTGGCCCGCGCAGATCGTTGACCGGAACGTCAAACTCCTTCGCCACCTCGCGCAGTATTTTTGACACTCGGTCCATTACGCAACCTCTGGCCATTTTTGCAGAACTTTGCCGAAACTATCTTCAAGTTCCACAGTGCCGCGTTTTGCGTCACGCGCTGCAAGCCGAAACTGACGCGCAGCCTCTGACGGGATGCCAGCGTAAATCCTGCGCGGCTCGTCAGTCTTGCGGCCCGACCAGCGGTAGACATAGTGACGGACATCGTTAACCATATCGAGCGTGTCCTGCACGTTGCCTGCCCGCATTTGACACCACTCTGGTGTATTTTCGGGATCGTCTATTTTTCGTGGATTGCTGCGATCCACATGACTACACACGCGACCCGATGGGCGGAAGTCGTTGAAGATGCACCAATGACAGTGCACTCGGCTGATTTCGTTTGTCTTAGGGTCTACGATGACTACGGGTCCAAATGAGCGGCTCATGCTGCTAGTCCTCTTTCCTTCAGTTGCGTTGATGTTACCAGACCGCGCTGCACCATTTCTGCGCACAGAGCGGGCGGGCAGGTTGCTGGCGAGACGTAACGCCCCGCCTTGATGCTTTCGGCCCAGAACGCTGCCCGATCTACGGATTGCGTTTGTGCGGGCTTCCAGCCTTCGTCTTCCCAGCGGCGTTGCGCCAGATAGGTTGACGGATGCGGCATTGAAGCGGTCGGATAGGTCTTGCGAAACCAGTCATACCAAGCGGTCACGTTCTCATGCGCCGCTTCGCGCTGTGCTGGCGTCAGCTTGTCCCAAGCCTTGCGAGATTGTGCTTTCGCCACCTTGTTCGGGACACGATCCCAAAATCCAGCGAAATTTCGTTGCGTTGATTTTGTCGCTTGCGTGTCCGGCAACGGCTGGCCGCAAGTCGGGCATGCACATGTGAAAAAGTCGTTCATCCTAGCCTTCCCCTGCTATTCAGTGTTGTCATCTGTTCCACAGTTTAATCACAGCCGCAATTCACTTTTTTGTTTCAACATCAGAGCATTAGGCAATAGCCGACACCCGCTACCTTCCCCCGATATACAGGGAAGGCCCAGACACCTACCGCTTCGTATCCACTCGGTGCCCTTTATCGTGGGCCAGACGCCTTCCCGCAGGCTATTCTCCTGCCCCATCCTTAGATGGTCCCCGATCCCAGCGAAATTTCGTCGGGTCGGTGGGTTTGCCGGAAATGATTTCCGGTGCCGAGTATCTGACAGGGCCAGTCTGGACCGCTACCTGTCGGGCCGGGTAAGTTCCCCGAAGCGCAGGACACCTATTAGGGTCGTGTCCGAAACCGCACCGCCTTGCTTGTAGGCGTCAAACGCAGGGGAATATTTTGTTGCAGCACGAACGCCGAAACGCTATATCTGCACTTGCAGGCCGCATCTTCCCCAAGACGCGTGTGGCCTGCTAGGCGGCGTTGAGACCTGCTAGTCTCCGCCGCCGCTTTTCTTTCTTACTCTATCTTGCCGATGATTGCAATCGCTCCAATCGCCGTCAATGCGGCTTCCGGGCTGTTCACAACCACGCGATGACCGCGCCAGTCTCGGTGCCATTCTTCTTGCTGCGGCGTCAGCTTCTGCGCGCTGGGCGGCTTGCTGCCGTCCTTCACCTCAAGCAGCATATTCAAGCCCTTATACCCTACCAATAGATCGGGACAGCCCTCACCGACAGCATGTAGTAGCTGGACACTAGCGCCTGCGGCGCGAAGGGCTGCAACCACTTCGCGTTGATTGGCGTCAACTTTGGCTGCGCGCCTCAAGCAAACACCTCGCGCTCGGCCTGCATCAGTCGATGATTGGCGTCATACACCCGGCGTTGCGCTCGGTTGATTGCCTGCGTGTCGCCCCTACGCTTGACGCGCTCTAGGGCTTCAATGGCGTTCTGGCGCTCCTGTGTGGCCCGGAGCATGACAACGTGCTTTGCGATGATGTCGTTCATTCTTTTTCCCAACTTGGCTTTTCAATATCCATCCAGCCACCGGCGTCTTCTGGTGTGATTGCGCTGTCACCTACACCGTCAGCAACGACCCAAGCTGGTCCGCAATCTTGATCTTTGTAACCGTGCCAAGGTTCAAAATACGCGCAGACTGGGCTTTGCGTAGCACGATCCCATATTAAAACAATCGGTCCCCAAGGCTTTCCGTATGGGTTCAACGGCGCTGTTTCCATTGGTTGCCAATCTTCGCTTTTCATTTCTTCCTCTCCATTTGTGCCTTGAGGCGTTCTTTCAGTTCAAAAATCTGCGGCTCGCGCTGATACGCTACAGCGATGGTCGCCCAGACTGCAGCCAGTTCTGACAGGTTCCGCGCTGCGTTAAGGCGATCTGCGATAAACCTGCGGCCAGCTTCGGTCGTCATAGCCTGCCAGCCTTTGCGGCTTCGCTCAGACGATACCAGCCCAGACGCATCATAACGTGGCCCTCGTCGTCCAGCTTGTGCAGCGCCTGTTGCACCGAATGTTCATTGACGCCCAGCACCTCTGCAATGTCAGCCACGTCTGTCCCGCCGACGATGCCGAGGTAGGTCAGAATTTCACGATCCAACTCAGAAAGGCGGCTCGTCTTGGTCATGCGTCGGCCTCCAAGGTATGTCGTCTGCGATACCCAGCGTATCAAAAAATTGCTCTAGTGAATATGGAAGGGCGGCGGCAAGGCTAACCGAGGGGATCAGCCCTGCCGCCTCCGCGCGCAGATATGGGGAGGACACATCGCGCTGCGGGTTCTGTTTCATCATATGCCCCAAATTAAATAGCCGAGAACAATGCCGATCAGCATCGACGCAAACAGCATCAGCACAAGGCCGACGCCGACCCGCAGCATCCCGCGCCATACGCGGTCGTTTTCGACTTCCCATTGGTCCATATCGCCGGGTCTCATTGATCTGCCCCCAAACCCTTGAAGGTAAAAAAGTGGCGGGGCAAATCCTGCCCAACCAATTCGCATAGGCCCGCATACCACGACGCGGGGATGCGTTCTTCGGTGCGGGCGCGGTCAACACGGCGCAAGGCAACACCCAATTTCTGAGCGATTGCGTCGCGGCCTATGTTGTCGATGACGTCTCGTGCGTTTTTCATGCCGTCATCATGCCCGCGCATTTTTTGCGCGTCAAGCGCGTTTTTCGCTTGCGCGGTTTTTGCGCATAGCATAGGATGTATCCATCGCAACGGGCAACGCCCTCAACAGGATACGAACATGACAAACGAACAATATTGGGTTTACTTTCGCGGGCAGCGCTGCAACCCATACAACGCACAAGCTGACATGCCTTTCAGCGACATTTACGCAGCGCGCCGCGCAGCAGATTATCTGTGCGACGGATACCCGAAAGAACGCCACATCTATGTGGTGCAGGAAACCGCCAATGGTCTGGTCAACGTTGGATTGTGCGGCTGGAACCGCAAGCCTTTCATCAATGAGGCAGCAGCATGAGCCGCCAACAACTTATCAGCGGCCTGCTTGATATGATGGCGCGCAATATGGCCGAGGACATCATCAAGCATAATCTGACGGAACGCGAAGTTTACAGCATCGCCGCAAACCTTGCTGGGGAAGCAATCCAACACGCAGTAAAGCTAACGGAAGAACAGGAAGCCTACCAATGACCAAATTCACGCTTGACGACATTCTGGGCGGGCTCTGCATCGCCGCTATGGTCTTTGGCCTGCCTTGGGTGCTGGCCATATTGAAAGCGGTTGTCGAGTGACAACCAAACAGCTTGACGCCATCCGCACGCTGGCCGTGCAACTGCTCATCGCCCACGCGGCACAACACAAGGAACGGAACCAATGACTGAACACAAAAACATCTACAGCGCGCTGTGCGCCGCACAGGCTGAGTTTGGCAAGGTCCAAAAGGGAAGCACAAACCCAGCGTTCAAGTCGCGCTACGCCGATCTGGCAGACGTTGCCAATGTTGTCATTCCGACGCTCTCGGCTCACGGGGTCGCGGTTCTGCACTACATGACAGGCGAAGGCGACCAGATGGCAATGCGCACCGAGTTTGTCCACGCTGCCAGCGAAAGCCGAGTGTCTTGCGATGTGCCGCTGATCGTTGACCGCAACAACATGCAAGCGATGAAATCGGCTACGACGTATGCAAAGAGAATAGGACTGGAAAGCCTTTCTGGCGTAGCACCGGAGTCAGACGATGATGGAAACGCAGCCGCCGCCGCACCGCCAAAGCCGCAGCCCAAGCCGCCAGCTAAAATCAGCGCAGAACAGTGGAAGGAAATCAACGACCTGATTGAGCGCACCGCCAGCGACGAGGCCAAGCTGTGCGCATACTGGAAGGTCGCGGAACTGCACGATTTGACCGCGCAGCAGGCCGACCAGACGATTGCAATGCTCACCAAAAAGCTGGGGGCCGAGTGATGGAGCAACGCACCGAAGAATGGTTCGAAGCGCGGATGGGATGCGTCACAGCATCCCGCACCGCAGAAGTCATAGCAAAAACCAAAAGCGGCTACGCAGCATCCCGCGCCAACTATATGGCAGAGTTGATCTGCGAGCGGCTGACAGGCGAGCGGCAGGGGGGCTTTTCCTCTGCCGCAATGCAATTCGGAACCCAAACAGAACCGCAAGCGCGTATGGCCTACGAAATCATGACCGGCGCGACAGTGGTGGAAACAGGCTTTGTGCCGCATCCCGAAATCGCGGGTTTCGGCGCATCGCCTGACGGGCTGATCGGTGACGATGGTCTGATCGAAATCAAATGCCCCAATACCGCCACGCACATCGAAACGCTTCTAAGCGACAAGGTGCCGGGGAAATACATCACGCAGATGCACGTTCAGATGCTCTGCACCGGGCGCAAGTGGTGCGACTTTGTTAGCTTTGACCCGCGCCTGCCCGTGGATATGCAGATGTTCGTGCGCCGCGTAGAGTTTGACGAGAATTTGGCGAAGACCATCGTTGAGGAAGTGCAGAAATTCATTGCAGAAATGGAAACCAAGATTGAACAACTGAAAGCGAGAACCGCATGACCGACCACTACCAAATCACCGCAGAGCATCTTCGCAGCTTCATTGAGCGCTACGAGCGCCTAGAGGCTGAAAAGCAGGACATTGCCGATCAGCAGAAAGATGTGCTGGCCGAGGCCAAAGGCTGCGGCTACGACACCGCCATCCTGCGTGAAATTATCAAACTGCGTAAGATGCCGCCACATGAGCGCGCAGAGAAAGAGGCCATCCTTGAAATGTATCTCACTGCGCTGGGGATGGACTAGTGGCGCAGACTGTCATTCTCCGGGGTGACGCACAACGGGCGCTGGCGTGTGACCTCATACGCCGCGCACCGTTAGATGCGGTCGTGACGGTCAAGGAAGCCACGCGCAATGCCGATCAGAACGCGAAGTTCTGGGCGATGCTGTCCGATATTTCGCGCGCCAAGCCCGAAGGTCGAGCGCATACGCCAGAGGTGTGGAAGGCGTTAATGATGCACGCCTGCGGCCACGCCACGCGCTTTGAGAACGGATTGAACGGCGAGCCATTTCCGGTCGGGTTTCATAGCAGCAAATTATCGGTGCGCCAGTTTGCCGATCTGATTACAGTTGCGCAGGAATACGGCGACAGACACGGCGTGGTGTGGTCAGAGCCACATCCAGATGACAGATGACCCGACCAGTCTATGAGCGGCAACACGACCGCGAGCGAGAAGCAGCAGTTGCCCGGCAAATCGCCCATAAGTGGGAAGCAAAATGCTTGATGATGCCAAAGTTTTCCGCAGCCGACATGCTGATACTTGACCACAACGACAAGCCGAAATGCTGGGCAGAGATAAAGAGCCGCAACATCAATTTCGGGCAGTTTGAACACATGCACATTGCGTCAGATAAAGTTGAGCGGCTGCAAGACTTGATGCGCCTGACGAAGTTGAAGGCCATCATCATCGCCAACTTAAAAGATGGGATGTTCTGGCATCATTGCCCTGAGACCAAAGACGAAATCGTGCGAGAAATGGGCGGCAGGACTGACCGCAATGACCCGGCAGACATTCACGAAATGGCGTGCTTGTATTGGCATAACTTCAAGAGGTTCAAATGAAACGCACGCCGCTTCGAAAGGTTAGCGCCAAGAAAAGCGCTCACAAGGCCGCAGAGAAGGCCGCAACGCTCCTGCGGCAAAATGCAAAAGGAAAGCCTTGCGCGCTTCGTTTAGACGGATGCAGGGGCGATCCCGCTTACACTGTGCTTGCACATCTGCGGCGAAACGGATGGGGCGGTATCGGATTAAAACCTCATGACGTTCTTGCTGTTTTTGCCTGCGATCAGTGCCACGACAAGCAAGAGCGTTACCATTCTGATTGCACCGATACTGACTTGTTGCGAGCGCTTGGCGAAACGCTTTTAACGCAAATTGCGGATGGCTTTATAGTCGTTGCAGTAGAGCGTCACGGGCCAGATTTTGAATTGCTGCCGAAGGTGGCGCAGATGCTAGGAGAGACAGATGGCGAAATGGTCTGATGAAAAAATGGCCGATCTGACGCGCAAGCTGGCCGATACCGCAATTGATTATAAAAAGCGATGTGAGGAATTAGAGGCAAGGCTATCTGATCCAGCAAGCGCCATTTGGGCTGAGTGGAAAGACAAATGGCACGGCGAAAAAAAGTTCGCATTGCGAGAAGTGGTGAAATATTTGCGGGGTGAAAAGGATGTCTAGTTGGCGATACCAGATCATGCAGCACACGGCAGATGACGGCGAAACCTATCTGGCCGTGCATGAGTTCTACACCTTACACGATGGCAAAGAGGGCTTCACAGAACGCCCGGTGCCCATTGAGGCCGACAGCGTAAAAGACCTGCGTATGGCTCTGCTAGACATTCTGCGCGACCTAGAGCGCCACGGCGTCAGAGATGCCAAGACAGGTGCGCCGATCTAACTGCGCTGCGAAGCAATCTCTCCAGCAAGCGCCGCATATCCCGCTACGTCAATGGGATTGTCAACGTGCTGTGGGCTGTTCTTGAACCGCACGGCTTTTAGCAGCACCATCATCATGCACACATCTTCTGGGCCAACCGGGTGTTCAAGGTAGATGCTCCACATCGCCGCGATGTCGGCAAACGAGTCCTCTGCACCACCGTGCGTTTTTGCCCGATCTTGCGTGATATAGAGGTGGGCGGTCTCAAGTATTTCTGAGCGGGTCATGCGTTTACCTTTACGCGGGATATTTCCCCACGGTTACGATCAAATGTGATTGCCTGCAACTGTGCGCGCGCGCTGTAGCCATTAGCAAAAGAATACGCATCGCGCGGTGTAACTGCGCGCAATTGTTCCCACTGCACGCCGCCAATATCCTGCGACCTGTGATGGTGCAAATGCCCGGTAAATAGGAAGCGGTGCTTTGTGCGGCCCCACATTTCTGCATACTGATCGGCCAAGAAATGCACCATCCGATCCGCCTTGGCCTTGTCGCCGTGATGCGCGGCCAGCAGCACCTTGCCAAATTCGTAAACGAAAAACTCGCCCGGTGCTTTTTGGACGCTGACGCGCTCGTTGTCCTTAAACCGCTCGGCCAGCGCGAACATGATTGCCATATAGCTGTTGATGTTGTGATTGCCGGGAAGGATGCGCACGATGACGCGCTGATGCTTTGCAAGGGCCAATTCGGTGCATATCGCCATCGCTTGAATGGTGGCGTCAAGCGTGCGGAAGTGCCGAGTATCAACGTCAAGAACGTTCTTGCTGCGCGGCGTCTGATTGCTGTTGTCGTCTGCGTGCGTCAGATCACCCACATCTAGCACGATGGCCGTATGCGATGCTGGTGAGGCCGCTACGCATTGGCCGACCCACGACACAAGCCGCTCGGTCGCCATATCGGTGTCATATGCCTCGCCCACCTCTTTCGCCCACGCGCGCATCCCAACATGCACATCAGCGATAGGATAGAGCGTGCATAGATCGGCATCTGTGTAGGCAGGTGCTGGCACCTCTGGCAGTGCGTCTATGCCGGCCAGCGCCTCTTTCACGCGCTCCGCAGTAATCTCAGGGTCTTCTAGAGCGGGTCGCAGCATCACCGAATAACCGGGACTGTCTGCGGTCGGTTGCGTTTTGATCCACGCAATAGAAGGCACCATATCAGTGCCGATGGCGTCCATTGCGCCCTGCATCGCTGGATCACGCCTTCTGTCAATCTGCAAAGACGCCGAGACGGTTCTCGGATGCACGCCTAATTCCCGCGCAACTCCCTTAATTGTGCCAATCCGGTCATACGCCTCTTTGTAGACGGCGTAGCCAAAGCCTTTTGTTGCTGCCATTATAGCCTCTCTGGATCAGTCCATCCCGCCCCGGACAGGATAATGCAGGCGATGCCATTGCCTTCCACAGCAATAAAAGCAAACTCGCCCTGCGGTGAAATCCAAACTTCGATGGCAGTCAAAGTTCCGTCTCGCATAGGAATATGGCCCGTGCCCTCAAGTCTTACGCCATTCTCCTGCATCACTCGGCGCAGTGGCTCATAGGCTACACAGGAAGCCTGCGCGCTGACGATACTCGGCGTGCCAGCCATCATTGCGGCCAACATCGACCCGGTTATGAGCGCGCGCAGTTCCATCAGCCCGGCCTAAATATTTGTGCGCAAGTCATTCAATAACCTCCGATATTATCGCCGCCTTGAATATCTCAACCAACAGTAGAATTTCGGCAACCTCAATATTCAAGCTAGAACGACCGCTAAACGCGCCGTCCTTGTTCCAGCCCATCACAACCACGCTATCGTATTGCCCGATGGCTTGACGCAGCACCTCGTCTGGATCGGCTGCGGGATATAGTTTAACAACATCAGACATTTGCTTTCCAATAATTTCTCGGCATACGATTTGCAGCTTGTTCCATCACCGTCGCCCACCGCACATTTCCGGGTTCATAATGTCCAAGCGGGTCAATCCGATCAACGGAACAACCATTTGGACGCGGGCCCAGTTCATCAAAGAACTGTTCAAAGCTTTCAAAGCGAAACTCAACGGCTTCATATGCTGGATGATGCTTTGCGCCCTCTTTGCATCTGCGTTTTGCACGTTCAAAGCTTTTGTATGCGGGCAATTTAAGTGGATCGTTTTTGACTCCAGTTCCTTTGAGTGGATGCGACTTGTTTTCAAATCGTGTTTGATTTCTGCAAGGCTTGCAGAAAAGTTGTTTGCCTTGTCGCTCTGCTTTGCGGACAACATCACCACGCGCCAACCTCGACTGGTTGCATCTTGGGCATGTCGTTTGGACATGATGATTGAAATTTGGCATAAGCATCTCCTGTTGATAACAAGAGCATGATTGCACCAATTGGTCCTATTGTCCACTTCACTTGGTCGCTCCAGAAGGCCGCAGACATTTTGCCCTTGGCGATATTCTTTGCGTGCCTAGCTTTGAACGATGCGCGGCGCTTTTTGTCGGCTTCGCTTTCGTTTTTGCGCGCTGGCGATCCGCTCACGCCCTGCTGCCCAAAGCGAATGGTTTTCACCTTGTCGCCCTCTTTTGCGACAACAACATGACTTTTCGTCGGATGGTTTGGCGTCCGTTTCGGCTTATTATAGCCGCTCACACCAGCACGGGTCAGGCGCGGGTCTTTAGCCATCACTTTTTCTTCTTTGCTGTCTTGGCCGACTCACGAAAGGCGGCAGCAGTCGGCGCGCCTTTGGTGCCGGGTTTGCGCATCTTTTCGCCAGAACCCTCTTTAATGCGGCGGCGTTTTGCAGCGATGTTGGCATAAAGTCCGGGTCTTTTAGCCATTCAACCAACTCCAGATTTTGCGGGTTTCTTTTATGCGATGATCCAGCCCAATAAAGCCGCCATTCACTAGCTTTGTGATCTGCTTAATGGTGTCGTCATTGACGCCCTTATCGGCAATCGAAAACAGCCCGTTTCTCTCAAAGAACCAAAGCGCCGTTTCAAACGCATAATCGGTTTCAACAAGCGACGGGTCTTGCATGATTTCAGGAATACGCATGTCGGCAGCGAAGGCTTTGTAATTGTCCTTGCCGGTCAACTGCAAAAAGCCGCGCCCAATGTAGATGTGGCCCTCGCCATCGCCATTGCCCATCCGATTGGAATAGACCTTATCGGCCAGCGCCTTTGGATTGCGAGCGAAGGGCTGCGCCTCTGCAATGCTTTTGAAGCGAGACGGCCAGACGCGAACCATCGTTTCCGCCGAGTAATTCAGATTTTCACGAACCAATTTGAAGCCGCCGCTTTCGTGGCTCGCTTGACCGAGAAGATGCGCACCGCGCTTGTCAGACAGCTTGTAGTGCTTGCAGATTGCACGCGCCGTATTCGGACCAAAGGCACCATCGGCATCAACGCCAATCTTGGCCTGTAGCTTCTTCATCGCATCGCTCATGTCTTTCTCCTAAACGGTGCCATCAACGCACGCCCGATGGCTTCCCCCATCTGTGTCGGCGTCGGCAGCAGCCAACCAATCAACGCAACCAGCAGAACCCACGGCGGTATGTCTTGGTTGTTCACGGTCAATGTCTCGACCTGC
>Ga0196905_1001051_pt1 | contig 10701 bp, 14 predicted proteins | sample CB_VirMetaG_3_FD_169098 | JGI IMG/M metagenome (GOLD analysis project Ga0196905, IMG submission 169098) | Freshwater to marine saline gradient viral communities from Chesapeake Bay - CB_1508_1S Viral MetaG (v3) (version 3) | ecosystem: Environmental > Aquatic > Marine > Coastal | place: USA... | reverse complement strand
ACTTTGTATTATCTACTAAACAATAAAATGGTTCATTGACCAAATCATTTAACAACTCATGCATCATAAAGAAGTCATGAGCAACCCTAGCGGTCCATTTATGAACATCTGCGTGTGTCCAAATCAATCCATCATACGGTTCATAGTAGATGGTGTAGTCTTCTGTAGCAACAACAGGGACCTTCATTAAGCAGTACGTTTCCACATATATACAACAATGTATGGCTGTAAGTTATTGTGTGGTTGGTCGCCACCAGTTGCTCCAGTTTCACTATCTACTTCACCAAAGTCATCTACAGGAGAACCAAACTGCAATGGAGCAGAGTTATCGCTACCTGCTTGTGTGTGAGTGTGTGATGGCATTTCATCAATAGTTAACGTATGCGTCTTAGCGCCACCAGTTTCTTCAACAGTATCAAAGTCTGTGTCGCCTGCATCAAGGCCAACTAAGACCCGCCCTGCTCCAAATGCTGACCACGTACCAAATCCAAGTAAAGTACCGGGGTTAGTAGATACAGAAGCATTAATATATACAGAGCCTACAGGATACAAAACAGACAAGTCAGGGGCATTAGCAGTAATTTCTTGCTGTACAAATGCTGTTGTAGCAACTTGAGTTGTATCGGTTGTAGTAGCTGCTGTGGGTGCAGTAGGTGTTCCTGTTAAATCAGCATCACTAATAGTAGGCGCTGTTAATGTCTTGTTTGTTAGCGTCACGGTGTTAGTCAATGTCGCAAAGTTATCATCAGACAATGCAGTATTAAACTGAGCAGTTGTACCAGTCAGTGTGTTGCTGGTTAAGTTAACTGTCTTGTTTGTCAGAGTTGCTGTGTTAGAACGTTCAGCAAAGACATGCGCTGTTGTTGCTAGCTGTAGTGTATTCGTTCCTGCAGCCGCTGTAGGTGCAGTAGGAATGCCAGTAAATGCTGGAGATGCAATGTCAGACTTTGTAGCAACAGCGGTTTCAATCGCCTCAAACTCATCGTCAATCTCTGTTCCTTTAACAATCTTTGCAGCGTTGCCTGTAGGTAGCGCATCCTTACTTGCAAAGTCTGTGAGTTTAGTATAGTTCGCCATTAGAAGACCCTACCTTGTTTAATAAATATATCCATCTTCTGAATTGAAAGTTCAGCACCATTGACTGTAGCTTCAAAGCCCATCTGCAATACATTACCAGACCCACCAGCAGGTAACCGAATAGGCTCAGACAATGTACCTGTTGTAAATTCTGCAATGTTATACTCAGCAACACCGTACTCTGACACAGACTTTTCTGTAAGCTGAGCAGGGTATGATTGGTATGCATCAGTGTAATCAAATCCAGACTTGAGTACAAAGTCTTGAGCAGATCCGCCAATTACAGTGACAGAGATACGCTTAAGAATCTTAGTCTGTGTTGGAGCGCCGAAGTCAAAGTAGTTGGTGTAGTACTTAACACGATATGATTCACCATTGTCTTGGTAACCGAAGTACTGTGCTAATCCATCAACTTGCGTGAAGTAAACATCATTCGGTAATGACAGCATACTGGTTTGTGTTTGAGTATCCCAGACGGTAACACGTAGTGCTCCATTCTGCAGAGGTGCTCTTGTGTCAAAACAATAGATCCGCTGGAATGAGGGTAACAACACAAGATAGAATGCATTGTCTTCTGAGTAAACAGTCTTTAAGTTATCTGCATTCTCAGTGGCAACAGCACGTACAAACTCATCACGGACGTTAGAAGATAGATCACGCATTGGTAGTGACTTCTCTTGAATCACTCGGCCAAGACTCTTGAGTCCATCTTCAGAGACAAAGAAGATATCAACACCAGTGTTCTGGATACTGTCACGAGCAACACAACCAACACGGTTAATCACTTCAACAAGACTGAGTGTAGCTGGATCAAGCGTACCGTTGTTTGTTGAGTCTGCAAAGATAACAATAGCTCTGCGGCAGAAGATTAATAACTGTCCGTTCTGAGCACCGAGTCCTACAATCTCATCAGTGCCCTGCACCATGACTGCAGTTAAGTCAATAGACCCCGCAGAACCAGCACCCCATGAAGAGCCATCTAACAGGTCTGACCAGTACACAACCATCTTATCATTAACAGTGTCAGCAACCCAGAGACGACCATAGGCGGACAGTACAGTGTTGGCTTGGGGTACGGTACCGCTATAGGTTGCAGCATCTTCTACGTCTGTAATCGTACCAGCAATAGGATCATACACCATAGGCTTGTAGCCACGCTGGAAAAAGAATGCTTGATCATTCAGTGTTGCAGCTTGCCAGTTACCTGTTGTAATTGTGTTGTCTGTTGTCGGTGTAATCTCTGTGAGTGTACCAGTTCCAACATAGAACTTTGTGTTAGACCATGACAATACACGTTCAACACCATCAATCCCTACAAAGCGATGAGCGCCTTTGAGGTTAATGTTAGAACTACCAGAGGTAACATACCGCCAACCCTTACGTGCGCCTAAGCGACCATACTTATCAATGATGGTATTATCAGCAACCAACGCATAGCCAGACTCAAGAGTGATTGAAGACTCCTGTGTGTTGAGTCCATAGAACCCCGGAGCAGCAATGGATGTTGAGACTAATGGGGCTGTCATACTGTGTACCAAACCACTTCTTCAGGATGTTTAACTGCATCAAGAGCAATTGCATCAGACAATGATCTTTGTGCTGTACTGAACGCCATCGCTGCAGATGCTCCCCCGTCTTCTCCCCGCTCCTCAACAGCCTTTGCATACGCTAGCATAATGACTGGTTGAGCAGGGATTAAAAGTGTATCTGCATTATCAGAGAGGTCATTAGTTCTTGTGACAACGTTAAACCGAATTGCATATGTGTTGTCAGGGATAGGGTATAAATCAACAAGAGTATCACCATCATTTGAAACACCGTTGAAACTATAGTAACGGGGTTGTCCGCGAGCAGGGTCTTGATTAAGAAACAGGTTGTTAAACTCATGTGCAGTCTTGTAACTTAAGAACCAGTTGCCTGTATCATTCACAACATCCAGTACTGTAAAGTTATTCTGTGTGCCATTGAGTTCGTAGTTGAATACACCGGTAGATGTTGTTACTGTTAATGTAGTACGGAGGGCTGACCAGTTCCATGATTGTTCAATCTCTTGCTTTGCATCGTTAACAAGAATACCAATCAAAGAGGAATATGCTGATTCACTCACAGCAGAAACTGTACGTTCTCTTAAGCGTCTAAGAATGTTGTTTACAATATCAATGTACGTCATAAATGTTTCCTACTTAAGAGATAAATATTATAGCATACTTTTTAATAAAAGTCAAGAGTATTTTACCATTTGACCTTATCAGCCCAGTATGCTGCTGACATCTTCCCTTTAGAAATGTTACGTCCATGCCGAGCTTTGAAGCTAGCACGTTTCTTCTTCATTGCCTCAGACTCTCCAGCTTTAGGAGCCCCTGCAGTCTTAGCACCTTGCTCACCAAAACGAATAGTCTTTACTTGTTCGCCTTCTTTAGCGACAACAACATGAGACTTCTTTGGATGATTTGGTGTGCGCTTTGGTTTGTTGAATCCAGCTACGCCAGCACGTTCTAAGCGGCTGTCTTTCTTCGCAGGCATCTTAGCCTCCTTGAATAATATCGTTGTATTCTATAATAGATACAACTAACGTCATAGACTGTGTAGAGCTAGCAGTAATTGTTTGCCCTGCCTGTAAAACTACAAAAGTATTTTCAGTTCCACCAATGTCTTTAAAGTCTTTAGAAGAAACTGCATAGGCCTCTAAAAGTACAAAACCATTAACCGACATATTAATTGTTCCATTAGCACCAGATACGTTAGTAATATAAGCGTGTACCCATTCAGCTTTTTTGTTTGGAGGCACAGTATAAATAGCTGTTGGGGTTGCTGTTAGTGTCGCTCCAAATGACTTACGAATACTCATTTCCTACGCTTCCCTGATGCAGTCACTTTGTGTTTAATCTTAGCAGGCCCAGTCTTCCGTGATGTACTACTCTTTTTCTCAGCCGCTGTCATCTTCTGAGCAACAGCCTTAGGGCGGCAGGAAGGATATGGACGACTGCTATCATTAGCACTCTTACGTCCACAAGGTTTTCCTGTTTTGAGGTCAACCCATTCCTCACCAAACCATTTAGTGAGTCCACCTTTAGGTTTACTTGTAGGTCCCGCCACGCTTTTTGTACTCCTTTGTAAGCCATCCTGAAGCGTATGCACTAGGCCACACCTTGTACTTCTTCTTGGCTTCTGCCTTAACACGATTGTACAAGGCTTTGTTGACAGGCTCTGCCATTACTTAGTCTTCTTCTTTTTACCGTATGTGACTTTTTTACCTGTTGCTTTGGCTTTGTTCTTTGCCATCGCCATTCCCTTAGGAGTATAGGGGTATTCTTTTCCGTCTACTTTTGGCATCTCTAGGTTCCTTTTGTTTGCACTGGCACACAGGCCATGTTGTTGGGATTGTCTTTGTTAGCCATTACAGCCATTGCTTCAGCGAAGCATTCTTGTGGGCTAGTAAATTTCTTTGTTCCCGTTATCTGTACCATCGTAGGGCCTATGATAATGTACAAGATGCCTACGACGTTCCACATACTATTTTGCCCTTCCTAATACTCTGTCTATGGCGTACAGCAGCCCACTAAATATTTCCTGTGGAGATGGAAGTAGCCATCCTAATATCAACAACAGCATCACCCAAGGTGGGATGTCCTGTATTGTATTCTGCACAACACTCTGTGCATTAATCTCAGAGCTATTCTGCTGCCCCACCACCTGCTGTGTGTTCTCTGCCCCTATCTGAGCATTGGCATTGACATCTGTGCCCCCATCGGGGATGACAGAGCTAATCAGCCCTAGTGCTGAGCAGCCTGTTAAGAACAATGGCAAGAGCAGGAGAATGTATTTCATTTACTATTCACAGCAATGTAATAGAATATGTAGCCCACTAAACCAACGCCACTAAGAATGGCAGCGCCAGCGAGAACACCAACAAACCAATCATGTATTTGCTGTCTGCGTTTAGCTTTCTTACGTACAATGGTTTTGGCTTCTTCATCTCTCTTCCGCTTTGCATCGGCTTGGAAGGCTATCCAATCATCCCATAGCCCACCTCTGCCGCTGTATATCATCAACTCTTTCAATTCTTCTTCTTGTTTCTTGAGCTGCTCCAGAGCCATGAATTCTTCTAAGTCTGTTCTGGAGGCTCCCTTCTTCTGCACTTCCTGTGCAATTTTATTCTTGTTACTAAAATAATCTGTTAGTGCACCGCCAGCATCCAACAAGTCTTTACCGTTGCTGACAGCTTCCTTGATGACGGCAAAGGCTGCATTCGCAGCAGCCAGTTCAAGAAGCATCTTTATTCTTGCCGAGCCAGCCTTGTACAGTCTCGGTTTCAAATATCCGTATACCCGTCCACACAATTGTCACTAACGCCGCAATAGGCGGAAGGATGTCAGCAAGAGTGCCAACCACTGTGAGAACGGAGATGCTATCAATAACGTGCTTCGTACTCTCTGTTGCCATTTCCTGTGACATCCTCTTTCCTTACTTAGCTATGGTCTATTATGCCCAAGGCATCCCAACAGATGATGTCGGGTTCTTGTCTTCCTCGATCTTAGCCTGTAGTGCGGCTTCAATCTCGTCAACCTTCTCCTGACCACCTAAAGCATTAACAACCCACCCCTTGACTGTTTCTTCAGTCAGATCTTCAAAGGCGACAAAGCCATCAGCATTCGGATCGCCAGTGACCGATACGGTGCCATAGGCTCCCTTTGAGTAGTCACCATCGACTAGATCAAAACGGTAGTGGATGTTGCACACGATACCGGATGGTAGAGTGCGTTCAAGTTGTGCGATTGTGAGTTCCATGATTACTCCTGATTATCTAAAAAGGTCTGGTAGTTTGCTTTCACAGTATCAGTGAACACTGCTGTTGCGATTGCTGTTACCTCTGCCGACTCATTGGTTAAGTCTGCATCAGGTGTCAATACGTGTCGATGATAGGAGGATGAAATCACTTCACCGTCCTCTACGATTCTGGTAGCAGTACGCACTTGAATGACGTAGTGGTCACCGACTGCGACTGTTTCAATCTTGTCTTGTACGATTTGTTTAGTTAATGCCATTGTTTTCTCCTGTCCGTCCCTACAATCCAGTGGGGATAATTAAGCGTCTGTGAAATATGTAAACCCAATCGTTAATTGTGTTCCAGATTCAATTTGCTCCGCACTATCTGATTGTATGCTTGTTGAATCTCCTAGGTAAATTCTTGCGTTGCTACCTAATACATCTCCAATAAAATCGGAGCAGTTAGCAGAACCAACAAAAGAAACTTTTAAAGAAACTGCGGCATCTCGTGACCTTTCAGTACCCCCAGTAATTGCAATAGGTAAAGGAATGTTTATAAAACCAACAGGAGAAGAAACTGAACTGACCAATAACAAGCCTGTAACTGTTACTTGCTTTCCAATTTTTATGTACTCAAGAGTATCTAATGCACTATTTAAAGTGATTGATCCAGATGTACTTGGAACCATAGTCGCAGTAAACGTACCCTCCTCGTAATCGTCCAACAGATTGGCTGAACCAGCGCCGCCTAGGTAGACACCGCCTGAAAGGTAGAGGTCTTTGAAGCGTCTATCCGACTTACCTAAGTCAATGAATGCGTCACTCGCAGGTCTAAAAGCATTTTCACCATTAGCAAAGCCCGCCTTATTGGTTCCGTTATCCGCAAAAAATAAACCACCTGCTGATGCTGAAGATACTTGTAAAATGTTGCTAGAGTTGACACCAATAGACCCTATGGCGCTACCGTCTTTGCGGAACTCTGCGATAGTGCCGTCACTTGTATTTTTATTAAGATAAAGAACCGCATTACCAGTAGTTGTAGAACGGGATATTAAAGCATGACTACCACCTCGCAAAGAAATGCCTTCAGAAGTGTTACCAAAGCCCGGAAGCACATTAGTCGTGCCAACTAGTAAGTTACCTGAGCTATCAAATCTACCGTACTCTGACCCCGCTAGACTGCTGAACTTGAGAGTGTCTGCACGTAGTCCTTCTGAGAGGTAGAGGTCTTTCCATCTATAACTGGCTTGTCCTAAACTAACTGTATTATCAACACGCAACCCGTTATTCTGACATGGTATAATTTCATTAGCAGAACCAAACCTAATTCCACCACTACTGCCATCAACTATATATAAAGCACTACCTTGACTGACACCAATAGACCCTACAGTGCTACCGTCTTTGCTCAGAGTAACAATGTCGCCATCAGTGCTTGCTCTGTCTACTTGTAATGGAGATGAAGGACTCGTAGTACCCAACCCTAGCCGTGAGGTTGATGCGTCCCAGTAGAAGTCTTTAGATGTGCCTGAGTCATCGTAGAAGGAGATGTCGCCGTTGATATCTAAGAGAAATCTTATCGAATTACCGGCTGTATGATAAATAGTAAAAGCCGCACCACTAGATTGAAATCCTATATTGTATTTCTCATTATTATTCTCAGAAAAAGTAAGCCTAGCATTATTTCCTCCCAGAGCATCAATTTGGACTTTGTTTGCGCCTGATGTTGTCTTGTGAAATAAAACATCACCATCAACAGTCAACCCATCAGACACTAAAGTCCCAGTAACGTCTACACCGGAGGAGGTTGTGGCTAGCTTCTGGAAGCCGTTATAATATAGTTCAACAGCATCATTAGAAATGCATCTAATATAGTTTTGACCACCATTGTAATTAGCAATAACAACACTGTTGCCTAATAAATTAACATTACCTGTGCCTTGGTCTTGAATGTAACTTTGTGTGCCACTATGCCAAATACGTAAATCATCGCCCGCACCAAAAGTAGCTATGTCATTATCACCAAACTTAATATCGTTCCCGTTCGTGGCCAGATCACCGCCAAGTTGCGGAGTGGTGTCTTCGGAGACGTTCTGTAGTGCAGTGTCTAATGTTGCTCCATCAGCGGCAATGTCTCGTCCATCGACTGTACCTGAGACAGTGATGTTGCCTGTAACGTCTGTGTTGCCTGAGAGCTTGAGAGTGCCTGTAGAGTTAGCAATGTAGCTATCTGTACCGTCATGATACACCTGCAAATCATCAGAGTCACCTAGGCGGATTCTGTCGTTATCACCTAGGTCAATGGTCTGTGCAGTAGCAGAGTCTACAGTGATGGTAGTGCCTTGAACCTCAAGGTTGCCTTTGACGACTACATCGTTGTTAGAGGTGAGAGAGTTGACAGTGACATCGCCTGCAAGGTCAACAACAGCTATCCAAACGCTTCCGGTATACACACGCATTTCATTGTCAGTGCTATTAAAGTACAAAGCACCAGTAAGTAATGCAGCACCATCATTGTCTAGTGTTGGATTAGAAGCTTTAACACCAAGGTAACGATCATCAAAAGAATCATATGCATTCTCAGCAGCAGAGGCTGCATTGCTTGCAGAGGTTGCAGAGTTAGCAGCCGCAGTCGCTAAGTTACTTGCATCTACTGCAGAGGCTGCTGATGCTAATGCAGAAGTCTCTGAAGCATTTGCGTAGTTCTGTGAGCTAGTAGCACTTATCGCTGCATCAGAGGCGCTTGTAGCCGCTGCAGAGGCGCTGGAGGCACTCGCTAATGCTGAAGTGTTTGCAGCCTCTTGAGCAAGCTCTGCTGAAGCCTGAGCAGTTTCTGCACCAGTCTCTGCAAGCTGTGCAGCATCACGGGCAGCAACAGCGGTTGAAGCAGAACTTGAAGCAGTGGTTGCTGAGTTCGATGCAGAGGTCGCTGAAGCGGTGGCAGATGTTGCAGAGGTTGAGGCACTTGAGGCAGATGTTGATGCAGAAGCAGCAGAGGTACTCGCAGACGTTGCTGAGTCCTCGGCGTTTCCTGCAGAAGCACTGGCGCTCGCTGCATCCGCTTGTGCAGATGTGGCAGAGGCACTTGCTTGAGACGCTGAAGTGGCAGCACTACCAGCAGAGGCGGCAGCGTTGGTGGCTTGTTCAGTAACTGCTTGCACTGTTGCATCAGTTGTTGAATCACCCGCACCGCCTATACCACGAAATATCGCCATAGTGTTCTCCAGTGTATTGAATTAGAAAGGTCAGGGGAGTATTGCACTCCCCCGCCTAGTCTGATTAAGCTGGCAATGCCAATACGAAACCAGTTTCAGGACGCAGTACTTCTACGCCATACAGAGTGTCTGCAGTGTAGAGGTTAGCAAGGAACTCTTGCTTGTACTGAGTTTGTGAACGGATACCCATTTGCTCCGCCAATACGAATGTGTCCTTGTGGAACAACATAGCGGCTTTGAGATCACGTGTAGAAGTAGTTGCAGTGTTGTCACCAGCAGTCTCGATCACTGGGCAGTTAGATGTGACATAGATGTCAACACCATACAGTGAACCGATTTGACCGTTGTTAACACCACGACCGTTGACGAAATCAGAAGATACGTAACGATCAATACCAAGGATAGTCTCACGTGCTGCAGGTGGGATCACCAACACACGGTTGTCCATCGGAGTATCCTGATCGTCCATCAACTTGATCAACTGACGGAATGCCAAGTCAGTGAACAGGTCTGTGTCTTCTACTGTGTCAGCAGCGTAGGTAGCAATACCTAATGCAGCGTTAGAGTAGTATACGTTTGTGTGAGTCCAGTCAGCGCCAGAAGTTCCAGCGTCACCCAACTGCTGACCCAACAAGAACACGTCGTCATCAATCTGCTTCGCAAGAGCGTAGCCAGCGTCATCAGTGTAGAACCGACGCATTGAATCAAGTGCCTGTACAGCAACGATATCCTCGATCAAACGAGAGTATTCGTAGTGCTTGTTGATTGTTACAATGACTTCAGACTCAACTGCGTTCTGAATTGTAACAGCAGTGTTTTCTGCTTTGACGTTTGCTGAACCACGAGTTGGCTTAGGAATATGAAGAGTGTCACCCTTCTTACCAACCATTGACATCTTGTTAACGAGGTTAGCAAGGACAAGGTTCTTTTTGTATGCGGCGATGATTTCATCGGACCACAGTTCGGGGATAAACTTATCAGCTTCGGTAAGACCGATAGCTCCAGTCATAGTAGGGTAAGTTGAAGTAGCCATGATAATCTCCTAATAGCTATCTATTTAACCCTTCCCTCTGCGTAAGCCTGTCGGATCTCTCCAGCTAAAGCCATGTAGCGGTCGGGGTCTGTTTGCATCAGTTTAATAATATCAGCACGACGATAGACCTTGCGTGATGGTCTTTCTCCTGAACCCTTTGCGCTACCTGTTGAAGCAGATTTCAGTTGACGTTTCCGATCATCCTTCTGCAAATCGTTTGTCTCTTTCACGATATTCTGACGTTCCTTCCAACTTGTTAGGAGTTCGTCAGCAGCATCAAAGTCAAACTTCTGATCTGCACGTTGATATAACTCGGTGCGAACTTTAGACTTGGCAACCCATTCTGCAAACTTTTCATTACCTACGATCTCTTGGAAATCAGGATGATTAGACTGCAGTCTGTTTAAGATCTCAGCTTGCTTCATGGAACGGGATAGTTCCTCAGCCTCTTTGATCTTTGGATGCGAAGACAGCTTGTGTTCAATGTAGCGGTCAGGATCTTCAAAGAAATCCAGATCTTCGTCTTTTTGTTGTGGGCTAGGCGTTTCCAATTGAGTCTTTACGAAATCGTCTACGATCCGACGTAACTCTCCAACTTCTGAACTCTGC
>Ga0196905_1001040_pt1 | contig 10748 bp, 20 predicted proteins | sample CB_VirMetaG_3_FD_169098 | JGI IMG/M metagenome (GOLD analysis project Ga0196905, IMG submission 169098) | Freshwater to marine saline gradient viral communities from Chesapeake Bay - CB_1508_1S Viral MetaG (v3) (version 3) | ecosystem: Environmental > Aquatic > Marine > Coastal | place: USA... | reverse complement strand
GCAATACCACTGTAATATTTCTGAAAAACAACTGTGGAGCATCGCATGGCTGGTCGGCCTTTAGCAAAGAAAACGTTAGCTGAAATAGAGCGCAGAGGTGGCGCTGAGTATCTTGAGGAGTGGCTGCTTGAGGGTAAGTCCTTGCGTCGTCTTGCTGCCGAACTGGATATCTCTGAGGGTTACTTCCGCAAGCTTATCATTCGCACAGATGATCTTGCGAAAGCTGTGGATGTTGCCCGTCGCGCCGCCGCTGACGCCCATTTTGATGCTGCCTTTGAGGCGATACAGGATTTATCTGATCGCAGACAGCGTGAGATCATGGAAGCGCTGAATGGTGAGAATGATCGTGATGTGAGTGAGGCCAATGTAAGTCCGATTGATTTGGGCATTACCAAGCAGAAAGTTGGGCAGCATAACCTTGCCGCGCAAGCGTGGAACCAAGAGCGTTATGGCAATAAAGCCCAGCAGAATGTCACGATTAATATTGGTGACATGCATTTGGACGCGCTGCGTAAGATCAAGGTGATTGATCATGAGTAATCTTGCAGACAACACCATGATTGACGTGGTGCAGCGTTATGCCAAGCGCCCTACGTTGTTTGTGCAGGAAATACTTGGCGTTGAGCCATTGGATTATCAGGCTGAGTTTTTAGAAGCCATTGCGTCAGGTGAGCGTAAGATTAGTGTTCGCAGTGGCCACGGCACGGGCAAGTCTACTGCGGCATCTTGGGCAATGCTGTGGTTTTTTCTGATGCATTACCCGAATAAGGTTGTTGTGACTGCGCCGACCAGTAGCCAGCTATTTGACGCGCTGTTTGCGGAACTTAAACGTTGGATTAATGAGTTGCCGCCAGCAATGCAGCAGTTAATTAATGCTAAGTCTGATCGCATTGAGCATGTATCTGCGCCAAGTGAAATGTTTATTTCTGCTAGAACGTCGCGTGCTGAAACGCCAGAAGCTTTGGCTGGGGTTCACTCTGAGCATGTTATGTTGGTGGTGGATGAGGCGTCAGGTGTGCCTGAGCAAGTGTTTGAGGCTGCGGCTGGTTCTATGTCTGGGCATAGTGCGGTTACGATTATGCTGAGCAACCCTACGCGAAGCAGTGGTACGTTCTTTGAGAGCCAGACCCGTATGGCTGATAGTTGGTGGACGCGCAGATGGTCTTGCGTGGATAGCCCTCTAGTTAGCGATGAGTTTGTTAATGAGATGCGTCTGCGTTATGGCGAGGAAAGCAATGCGTTTCGCATTCGTGTTCTTGGTGAGTTTCCTCTTGCGGATGACGATACGATTATTCCGTTTCACTTAGTTGAGGCTGCGATGCATCGCGATGTTGAAGTTGCGGATGACACAAAGCCTGTGTGGGGCTTGGACGTTGCGCGGTTTGGGACTGACTGCACGGCGTTGTGTAAACGTGTTGGTCCAATTGTGACTGAGGTGCGCAGTTGGCGTGGTTTGGATTTGATGCAGACTGTTGGCCGTGTTGTTGCGGAGTATGAATCTTTACCGCCAAGTCGCCGCCCAAGGGAGATATTAGTTGATAGTATTGGTGTTGGCTCTGGCGTTGTGGATCGCTTGAGGGAACTTAACTTGCCCGTGCGTGGGGTGAACGTTGCTGAAAGCCCAAGCATGGGTGATACTTACCTTAACCTGCGCAGCGAGTTGTGGTTTAAGGCCAAGGCGTGGTTTGAAGATCGCAGTTGCAAGTTGCCGAAAAATGATCAATTGATTGCGGAGTTAACTGGGATACGGTATAGTTTTACCAGTAGCGGTAAGATGAAAGCTGAGAGTAAGGATGAAATGCGTAAGCGTGGCTTGGCATCACCTGACTTAGCGGATGCGTTTTGTTTGACGATGGCAAGTGATGCTGCGACTGCATTGTCTGGGTCATTTAGTTCATGGCGCGGCTCAATAAAGCGCGGATTGAAAGGGATAGCCTAGTGTGGTATGGTCTGGCAAAGGAGTTTGTCCATGCCATTGAAAAAAGGTTACTCTAAGAAAACCGTGTCTAAGAATATAAAATCTGAGATGCGGACAGGTAAGCCTCAAAAGCAAGCAGTTGCTATTGCCCTTTCAGTGGCCAAGAAAGCTATGAAAGGGAAGAAGTAATGGCATTGACATCATCACCGCGACCAAGAATGCGGCCCGACGATTTAGACACGACACCAAGTTCTGGCGGCTCAAACCCACAGGCGCGTGAGGCTTCTGGTGGTGGCGGTAAAGGCGGCGGCATGGCTGAAAGCCAAGACCAGATTACCAAAAGCATGAATGATAAGAAGTGGGGGTATTATGACCCTTACACTGGCAAGCAGGTTCCGTGGTACATTGATATGATCAATGGCGGCGGCAAAAACGCTGCTGGCGAAGATTTTTCTGGTGGTGTTGGCACTATTGGCTTGGGCGGTGCTTTGGCTAATATCCTTGGGATTAATCCATATGGCCAAGATCGTGATCGCACACATAGCGGAGCGAATTATTGGAAGGGTGGCGATTTAGACCCATCTTTGCTGTATCAGTTTGGCAGACCTGCTGGTGGTGGTGCAGGTGGTATGTCAAGCGCACCACCCGCGCGTCCACAATCTTTAATGGAAGATGTGCTTATGAGTAAGCCAATTAACACGTCTACATATGCTGAAGATTTGTTGATGAGCAAACCAGTTAAGCCAATTATGACACCAGAAGAATATTTGATGTCAAAGCCTATTAGTGGTGTTGCTATGGAAGACTTAGCAATGAGCAAACCATTTGGCTTAAACACTGAAGATTATTTGATGCAGCAGCCAATTAACACATCTTCTTCTATTGAGGAGATGTTGATGGGTAAACCAGTTAATTCTGAGGATTACCTAATGCGTCAGAAAATGCCGTTTAATTCTCAGATGGAAGATAGAATTATGGGGATGCCTGTTCAGGCTTCACCTGCGCCAGTAAATGTGCCGTATGCAACAGCAGAATCAACCGCTCAGCAACTTAATAATAACCAATCTGCGCTTCAGACAAATATGAACCGTTACAGCAAAGATGAGTGGGAAGCTATGTCTCGCGCGGAACGTGCTGAAAAAGGTTTACCAGTTCGCCCAATTGATGCGCTCTTTGCTGGGTATGATTCATTTCGGCCATTAAGTGAACTTGATCGGATGAAAGCAGACTTAGCCCGTCTAGGTGTGCAAAATATAGATCAATTCCAAGACGATGGAATAAGAAATATGCACGCTATGATGCTTGAGCAAATTAGGCGTCGTCGCGGTATTGGGGGGTAACCCATGGCAATAACAAACTATTCAGAATTGCAATCAACCATCGCGGATTTTCTGAACCGCGATGATTTGACTGCAGTTATCCCGACGTTTATTACTTTAGCTGAGGCTGAGTTTAATCGTAGGCTACGTCATTGGCGCATGGAAAATCGAGCGACTGCGGAAGTTGATAGCCAATATAGCGCAATCCCTGCTGATTTTCTTGAGCCAATTCGTTTGCACTTGGAAACATCAAACTACCGCACATTGGAATTAATGAGCCAAGCTGATATGCAGTCCATGCGTATGCGTAATTTGGACACGTCTGGAAAGCCAGCCTATTATGCTTTGACGCAGGGTGAGATTGAACTTTATCCAACGCCAGATGCAACGTATAATCTTGAGATGAATTATTATGCGCGTATTCCAGCACTGTCGGTAAGCAACACAACCAACTGGTTGCTGACGTATTTTCCAGATGCGTATCTGTATGGTGCTTTGGCACATTCCGCGCCTTACCTTGGAGAAGATGCGCGTATGGCGACATGGGCGGCTTTGCTTCAGAGTGCTATGGATGGTATCATGCGCGAGAGTGAACAGGCGAAATTTGGCGGCACAGGTCGTCGCATAAAGATAAGGGCTTACTAATGAGTTTCACAGATTACCTTGAGGATAAAATCCTAGAACACGTCTTCGGCGGGACTGCATACACTGCGCCCACCACGCTGTACGTCGGACTTCACACGTCTGCGTCATCTGACGCTGCGGCGGGTACGGAAGTATCTGGCGGCGCATATGCACGTCAAACGGCTGCATTTACTGTGACAGGCACAAGCCCAACCGAAGCGGCAACCACTGCGGCGATTGAGTTTCCCGTGGCGACAGCGTCTTGGGGGACAGTAACTTACGCAGGGGTGTACGACGCATTAACTGGCGGTAATCTTTTGGCGTATGCACAATTAACTGATCCAAGTGATTTTGTAACGCCGCTGCCAAAGGCGATTGACACTGGAGACGTATTCCGAATTTCATCTGGCAACCTGAAAATCAGACTGGATTGATAAATGGCAGCCATCGTCACACGCGCTGGCAAAGGCTCACCGCTTACCCACGCGGAGGTCGATGCCAACTTTAACAATCTGAACAGCGACAAGGCCGAGACATCTGCGCTCGGCACGGCTGCGTTTACGGCGTCAACGGATTATGCCACGGCTGCGCAAGGCTCTAACGCTGATACGGCATATGGTTGGGGCGATCATGCGTCTGCGGGTTACCTTACAAGCTACACTGAGACAGACCCGATTTATACGGCGTCTACTTGGTACACCACAACAAACAACGCAACTAACTGGAACACGGCCTACGGCTGGGGTAATCACGCCTCTGCGGGTTATGGAACCGTGGATGACTCCATCGTGTTTGCAATAGCTTTAGGATAACGACATGCCCAACGTATTAACAAATTACACAAGTGCATCTGTAGGCACGTCACCCGTCACAGTCTACACTGTTGGGGCATCAACGACAGCAACGGTTGTTGGTCTGCAAGTATCAAACACAACAGCATCACAGATTGCAGTTGATGTTCAAGCAGCTGGGGTTTACCTGATTAAAGGTGCGCCGATCCCTGCCAACTCTGCGTTATCTGTTTTGGATGGTAAGGTCGTTTTGAAAGCCACGCAAACTGTTGTTGTGACATCGAACGCAGCAACAAGCGCAGACGTTATTGTTAGTGTTCTGGAGCAATCATAATGGCAGGGTATCTAGGTACAAAGGCGGTACTTCTTAGCACCACTGCGGCGAATGTTACTGGGAATGCCACGATTGGCGGCGATCTTACTGTCGATACCAACACGCTGTATGTGGATAGCACGAATAACAATGTTGGCATTGGGAACAGTAGCCCTTCATCTTTCCCATCTGCGGCTAAAGACCTTGTTATTGGTAATACAACTGGCTCTCATGGTATTACAATCCAATCTCAAAATATTAGCAACGGCAACATATATTTTACCGACACTACCAGTACCAGTTACAATGGGTTCGTTCGTTACTATCATGGAGATAATGCACTTGCATTCGGCACAAACGATGGCACAGAACGCATGCGCATCGACAGCAGCGGTAACTTGCTGGTGGGGACTACTGACACTAATCCAACATCCAATAATGTCGACGGAACAGCCGCTCTAACTGGTGGCGGAATTAGGGTATCTCGCACTGGCGAGGCGGCGGGTTTTAACAGAAAGGGGTCGGATGGCGTCATCGTTGATTTACGCAAAGATGGCATTACTGTGGGGAGTATTGGGGCTATCAATGGCGATGCTTACATCGTGACAAACAATACTGGCTTACGTTTTTATGATGCTGGAAATTCTGTATTCCCAATAAATGCTAATGGGGCAAGCAGAGATAATGCTATTGATATGGGGTTTTCTTCTGTTCGCTTCGATGACATCTACGCAACCAACGGCACCATACAAACATCTGACCGCAACGAAAAGCAACAGATTGCTGCACTGGCAGATGCAGAGATGACCGCAGCTAAGGCAATCAGCAAGCTATTCAAAACCTTTAAATGGAACGACAGTGTTACCGAAAAAGGTGACGCAGCACGAACACACACAGGTGTTATTGCTCAGGAAGTAGAGCAAGCAATGACTGACGCAGGGTTGAATGCGGGTGACTATGCGTTCTTCATTTCATCTGATTGGGTTGACGAAGAAACTGGCGAGGAACGCAACCGCAAAGGCATTCGCTATCCGCAGCTATTGTCATTCATTGGCGCAGCAACAGAACAACGACTGGCTTCTATTGAGGCAAGACTAGACGCATTGGAGGCAGTGTAATGTCAGGCTACATCGGCACACAACCAGTCCCACAGGCCACGCAGACACGCCAAACCTTTACGGCTACTGCGTCGCAGACGACGTTTAACACGGCTGGCTACACGGCTGGGTTTGTTGACGTGTACATGAACGGCATTCACTTGGTTGATGGCGTTGACTTCACAGCAACGAATGGCTCGGACGTTGTGCTAACGACAGGTGCGGCGGCAAGTGACGTTATTGAAGTTGTGATGCACACAGCCGTTGCGCAATCAAGCGAACGTGGTGGCGGGTTATACAAGGGCGAACGTGGTACACTAGGCCCAGCAGCCGCGGCTGGTGACATCTTTAGAGTGCATGAGCAAACCTTAAATACGAATGTAACAATCGACGCAACTGAGAATGCAAGCGCAACTGGCCCATTGGCCATTGCCTCTGGCGTTACCTTGACCGTCACAACTGGGGGGAACTTGAGCATTGTCTGAGATTAGAGCAACAACAATTAGTGATGCGGCGGGTACTGGGCCGATTACGCTTACGGGGCAGAGTGCTGCGAAGGCTTGGGTTAATTTTAATGGGACAGGCACGGCTGCTATTAGTGATAGCTTGAATATGTCTAGCCTTACGGACAATGGCACAGGTGACTATACGTTGACATACTTAAATAGCTTAACAGGCGTATTTTCTAACATTATTGCGTGTTCTCAGAGTGGGCGATCAATAACACAGCGAGCTATGGCTTATGACAGCACAACGGCGAGTTCTTTTATCATGGGAACTTACATAGATTCAGGTTCTAGTCAAACTGCGTATGACAATAGTTCAAATGACGCAGCAGTATTTGGAGACCTAGCATGAGTACCATCGTAATCTCCAACATCAAAGCCACAGGCGAAACAGCTAGTCGTGCAGTCTCAGGGGTTGCGGCGGCTTGGGTTGATTACAAAGGCACTAGCCCCAATGCAATTATGGATAGCTCAAACATTTCTAGCGTTACCGATAATGGTACTGGTGACTACACAATGACATTTGCAAACGCAATGGCGAGCGCAAACTACTGCTTAACGGATGGCGCAGAAAGACTTGAAAACAATAACAGTCCAAGCATAACAGGCTTTGAAACCACTTCCTCCACTAGCTATATACACAATCATTGGAACAGTGGCTTTTCTGTAAGTGATATGTTTAGGACGTATAGTCAAGCAAGCGGAGACCTAGCATGAGCAATCTAGTCGTATCAAACATCTCCGATGGCACAACATCCGTAGGCACTGAGTATGTCGTCAATGGGGCGGCTAAGGCTTGGATGAAAGTTGACGGTACTGGAACTGCCGCCATTGATGATTCATTTTCAGTCTCAAGTTTATCAGATAACGGAACTGGAGATTACACTGCCACATTTACATCTGCGATGTCTAATGCTTCTTATGCGTGGCCCACATCAGTAAAGCGCAATTCTGCAAGCGGTGGTCTGCATCAAGCCGAAGGCATAGATAGTGCGACAGACCAAACAAGTTCAAGTCTGCGGATAAACACAATTTACGTTTCTTCAACTAGCGACAGATTAGATATAGACTTGTTGTTTACCGCAACAGTGCTTGGAGACTTAGCATGACGAAGCATCTCTGGGAACGCCTACTCGAAGCCAAGTCACGCTTGAAGCCAGTGCAAAGCAAGTATCGTGTGCTGTTTGAAGACCCGAATGCACCTGACGAACCTGCAAAGGTGCTTGTGCCTGATCCAAACTGGATGGCTGCAGCACTAGAGGGTGACATTCTGCCACCTATCGACACCTACCAGCGTGATCGCTTGGTTCCTGACGGACAGCCTAAAGAGCATCCTTATGCTGAACCTATCGGTGCTATGACTGAGGAAGAAGCGATTGAGTATCTGGTAATGAAAGACATCGATCCTGCCGTGTGGCGGGATTACAAAGGCAACCGCACTATCATGAAGATCGTGCCTGTAGAAATGATCCCAAGTGATCGGTCATATCGTAACGCATGGAGAATTGCACAATGACAACCTACATCAATATCAACGGAGATGTTCGTGATGCAGCATCTCTTACCGTTCCAACAGACCGCACATTCCGTGGCGCATGGACATTCAATGGCAATGCTGTTGAGATCGACATGACAGCGGCCTTGGCGATCCACAAGGACAACCTACGGGCAGAACGTGCGCCACGCCTAGCTGCTTTAGACGTTGCTTACATGAAAGCCTTGGAAGCTGGCACAGGTGCGGCTGAGATTGCAGCGCAGAAAGAAACACTGCGCAACATCACAGACGATGCACGTTTGGCTGCGGCAACTACGCCTGACGAATTGAAGGCGTTGGGTTTAGCTACCCTGTTGGGAGAATAATATGAGCAAGGCACGACAGTTAGCAGACTTAGGTAACGTCTATGACGATGGTGCCTTGTCGAACAGGAATGTTATTGTGAATGGGCGTTTTGATGTTTGGCAAAGATCAACTGGGCCAGTTACGAACTCAGGTTATACTACTGTGGATCGGTGGAGATTTCCCGCATCAGGTATAACTTCTGAGCAAGTGTCAAACGACAGAGATTTATCAATTCCTTATGCACTAAAAGTTACAGCAGATGGAACTGGTTATGGGATTACTCAGACAAGAATAGAAGACGTAAGAACTTTGTCAGGCAAAGATGCTACTTTTAGCATTTGGGTTAAAAGCCCGACAACAGGAGCGTTTAGGTTCTTTATAGAGCAAAACTTTGGGTCAGGTGGTTCATCCACTGTATCAGTATTAGATAATGCCTCACAGTTTAGCATTGCCTCAGCAAATACATGGGAGCAATTTACTGTAACGGTAACAATGCCATCTATATCTGGTAAGACTTTAGGAACGGCTCATCATGTTTCTCTTGGCATTGGCGCAAATTCAGGAACGGCAAACCGTGTAATGTACTATTCTGAAGCCCAACTAGAAGTAGGCGACACAGCCACCCCGTTCGAGCATCGGTCATACGGGGATGAACTGGCGAGGTGCCAGAGGTATGCATATGTTATTGAAGACAACAATATATCCAGTGCAAACGCGATGACAGGGCTGGGGTTCTGGAATACTACCACACAAGCTAGAAATTTTTTGCAGTATCCGGTCACAATGAGAACCATACCTACTTTTTCTGTTGATAGTTTATCTAATATTACGCAACTTCAAGTTGGGGTTGATTATCATGCAGTTACAGCGGCAAGCACTGTTTCTGAAACTAACATAACTTCCATGCTGTTTATTACCACCTCAACGAATGGAACAGCGGCAGATGTTACAGCTTGTCGTGTAGAAAATGGTGGTAAAGTAATCATAGATGCGGAGCTTTGAGAATGGATAGCATGAACATCACATCGGCTAAGTATTTTGCAGAAAATGGCCAAAACGTTTCGATAAACGCTATTATTGATGGTTGGTATGTTTCCGTCCCCCTAAACTCGGAAAACCGCCACTACGCAGAGATTATGCGTCAAGTTGAGGCTGGCACACTAACCATTCAGGAAGCAGAATGATGGACAAAAGAACAGTGTCATCAGCACACGAGCGAATTGATGCTCTTGAAAAAGAAGTCGTGGCAATCAAGACCGAAATTAAAATCCAGTTTAAGGATTTGTTTGGTCGCGTGAAGCGTATCGAAAGCCTAATGCTTGGCGCTGCGGGTTCTATTATCGTACTGCTGTTCACAATCCTGAGTAAGATGTGATAGGCTGATGCCTATCCTCGAGAGCATAGCCGCCGCATCTGCCGCCTACGAAGTCATCAAGACTGCTATTAACCAAGGCCGTGAGGGTGCTGGGCTTATTGGTGCTGTCGGTAAGTTTCTCAGCGCAGAAGAAGATATAAAAGAAGCTGTTCAAAAGAAAAAGAACAGCCCATTAACCGCAATCACTGGCGGCGAAGAAGGTGATTGGGAAGAGTTCCAAGCGCTGGAGCAAATACGCGAACAGCGCAAAGAATTAGAAAGTTACATCCGATTATATGGGCAAGCTGGCCAGTGGGATCGATGGGTTCAATGGCAAGCAGAAGCCAGAAGACAACGCGCTGCCGCCAAAAAAGCTGCAGCCTTGCGGCGCGAAGAACAGATTGAGCAAATACAAGTAGCAACTGGCATTGTCTTGGCGATCACCGTTGTTGTTGTTTGTGTATATTATCTAGGCGTTTACTTGGAAAAGTGGTAAAGTATACGGTGTATGATGCTGATGGTAAGATTGTTATCATCACATCAAACAAACGAATAGCGGAGTTCTACAATGAACGAATACGATCTAAACGGAAACGGAAAGATAGATCCAGACGAGCGCGAAATAATGCTCGAGGATCGTCGGCGTAAGATGGAAGATGCAGACGCTAAGAGAGACGCACAGAGACGCATGACTTGGTTTGCTTTGTCTGGTATGCTGGCTTATCCTTTCGCTATTCTGATGGCCTCTCTGATGGGCTACAGTGACGCTGCTTCTCTTATTGCAGACATTGCCACGGTATATGTTGTTGCTGCTTCTGGTGTGGTGGCTGCTTACTTTGGCTTTAACGCTATGGAGGCTACGAAATGATGACGCTACTGGGAAGCCTACTTGGTTTTGGTACATCGTTTCTGCCAGAGGTTTTGAACTTCTTCAAAGCGGGACAGGAACACAAACACAATCTTGAACGAATGCAGCTAGAAATGGA
>Ga0196905_1001037_pt1 | contig 10758 bp, 11 predicted proteins | sample CB_VirMetaG_3_FD_169098 | JGI IMG/M metagenome (GOLD analysis project Ga0196905, IMG submission 169098) | Freshwater to marine saline gradient viral communities from Chesapeake Bay - CB_1508_1S Viral MetaG (v3) (version 3) | ecosystem: Environmental > Aquatic > Marine > Coastal | place: USA... | reverse complement strand
GTATGATCTTTGATCTCTTGTTTGAGTTGCTCTTGTTGTAAAGCCAACTCTACACATTTATCAAAAGTCTTTGCTTGATCTGCGACGCCAAGGCATAGAGTTTTCTTCCGCCCCTTGAGGCCTGGATTAGCATTCTCAGCTCGGATTTTCTTTGCTTTAGCCATAAAAGACTCCTTTTCCTCCGGCCGAGTTTCACCGACCTCTGGCATGAAGAGTCCTTTAGACGAGAGGAATCTCGTCGCGGAAAGTAAATGATCTTCCCTGTTTGAAGAAGTACTGGAGTTAAGTACTTGTGATATGGTCTCGGTATCTTGTTCAGTAAAACGCCACGTTGAGTCTTCATTGTATAGATCAAAAAATCGTAAAGGGGTACCAGGTGCGAGGTTATCTCCGGCGTCGCCAACCTGTTCTTTTACAGTATAGCAACCATAGGCGGAGTCGATGATTAATTTGTCTTTTCGGAGGTAGTAATCACATACCTCTTTTTCTGATCGAAGGCGAGGGAGCCATGGGCCGGTATTAGCCCAGATAATGCCATAGGAATCGGAGACCAACCCCTGCCAATCCCCGTCTACTGTGGAGAGGATGATTTGCCTGTTGCCAAGAGGAGTGTCCTCTTTGGCTCCGCGTCTAAGCCTGCAAATATGCCCCGCAATATCATCTGCCTCAAAGAACTTTTTTGAGAAGTATGCAAATGTGGAGCCATTAGCCTTGATATATTCATATCCGGCTTGTTCAATCAGGCCAAAGAGCTCTGGTTTTTCGCCCCTCCCTCCTTTGTACTCGGCGAGGTTGAGTTTGTGAGCTTCAATATGCCTCCAGTATCCATACCCGCTCTCCGATGCCTCAGAGAACTCCGCTGTAAGTTCCCCCTTGAGATCATCAACAACAAACCCAATAAAGGGGAACTTGGGGAGCATATCTGGGCCTCGATTGAGTTTGTAGGCCCACATTGCTTTAAAGATGTTTTTTAAATCCTCCTCATCTTTAGCAACTTCGAGAGCAATTTCTGAATATTTGTTAATGGAGTGAGCATATACTTTGAAATCAATAACGACAACCGGACAATAAGGATCGAGGATGGGCTCAAATACATCTTCAAGGAGAGTTGTGGTGTAGTCGTAATCTGGTAGGTAATTCAATTAGCTACCTCCATACGGACGGAGGGATGGGAGTTATACTCAATGAGTTCGAAGTCGGATTCTGGATCGAGTTCAAAGATCGTTTTTTCGTTGTTAATCCAGACATCACAAGGTGTCATAGGAACGTTCTTGATGATAGACTCAATAGCCATCTCATTCTGGGAATAGATGTGGTTGTTTGCAGAAGCGAACATCACAAATCGGGGAGTGAGGCCGGCATCTTGGGCCATCTTAGTGCAGAGGAGGCCATAGCGGAACATATCCAACGGAACTCCTGTGGCCATGTCATTACTCCGGGCAGTTACCAGAACATCGAGATAAGTCCCATCGCTAGAAAAAGTGAGATTAGGATGACAAGGAGGAGTGTGAAGAGAATCGTAAGCAGGATTGAAAGTCTGAAGAACAAGTTGGCGATTGGTTGGGTTGGTACGGAGTTGTTCCCAGATCCATTTGAGTTGGTCGAAGGGCCCATTTCGGAAGTTTTCCCATTGCATGTTTTGCTCGGGGCAGACTTGAGGCCAAGCTCTCCAACTCCGGCCATAAGCTCCAGCAAGACGGCCCTCAGCATCAGCAAGAAAATCCCAAAAATGTTTTGCTGGACCGAGATTGGTAACCTGATAATCCCCGTTTACGTCCCAGCAAAACTCTCGGAAGAGATTGCGGACGGGCATTTTACGAATTGTCAACGCAGGAAATCCTTCCCGAAGGTCAACTTTGATTGTCTGGCCGAACATCTGCTTATAGCGAAGATTGTTTCGGCCGACAACTTCAGCGCCATCGGAAAGGATCTCTTTTGCGATTTTGATGTATTGATAGTCAAATGACAGAGTCATAGTCTCCCGTGATGAATGATTTGATCGTCATTCTATCATAGAAAACCCCCTCGTGGTTTTATTGTTCTTCCTTTGTAATATCCCTCTGGGCACTCCAATGCCCTAACGTTATTTACTCCATCTGTAAAACTACCAAAATAGTTCCTATCCTCTTGAGGGAGACAGGAACAACTTCTAGAACCTATGTAACCCCTACCATATTCTTCATAAGAATAGTATACGTAGTGATACTTTTTGCTCATTGAATATCAAAGTAGCGTTTGACTAATATTTTTTGGAGTTTTACGAATTTGCGAAGTGGGTAGTCGTATTCCATCGCCCACTGGAGCAGGGAACGACTTCCCATCTCAATGAGTTCCATCTCGGGATCCTCGGCGATTACATCTTCCTTGGCAACGAAGAACTTTTCTCCGTCACGTGCTACTACTAACCAGGGCACATCCTTATCAAACCGGATGGGCTTAGAGATTCTTTCAATCATTTTGATTTTGTTTTTTATGTGCTTCGATAATATCCTCGGGGGATTTTGCTTTGGAGAGAGCCTTGACTTGAGCGCGGGTGAGACCCCCGAGATCTTGGGATTTGTATCCCGCTTTGGCAGACTTTTGAGAAGGAACACCTGGGACACAAGTTCTGCCCGCACGGACTGTTCCACTTGGGCAGCGACCTAGGACCTTCCCCTTATAGAATACCATAGAATCGGCGTAATTGGCGCCTTCTTTTAACTTTCTTCTTCTCAGTATTTCTAAGTAATCCGCTTCAGTAAGGTTTACTTTTTTAGGTTCAGATTCTTTTATCTTAGAACGTTCAATAATAAAGGCCTCCAATTCATTCGCATTAAATTTGTATTTCCTTGCATAAGCATAGAGTTCATCAGTGGAAAGTCCTAAATCTTCTAAAGTAGTATTTAGTTTGTAGAGAGTATTTTTTATTACCCCCATAAATCTGTCATTCATGATTTGGTACCTGTTATTTTATCTAGAATCGATTTTATTTTTAAAATTTTATCTCTATCGGTTTTCTTCTTAATAGAGTCAGGATTATCAAATTGTTCTTTGCTAAATCCTCCACTATCTAATGCCGCTGATAAGTATAACTTTGCTAGATTTCCACCTACTGCCCTATCAGGAGGAAATGATTCTACATATCCTGCTATAGTTTTTACAAGATTATCGGTATTAATTTTATTATTTCTAATCCATTCTGGTGAGTTATCATCTAATCCGCATATAGTTGTTAATGATTGTCCTAAAATCTCATGGAATTGACTAGAATCTCCACCTTCACGATCGATCAAAGAATTCCTTGCATTCCTTATATTCTCGTGTGCACGTGATACCAAAGCAATTCCAGTTTGATAGTCTTCTGGGGAAACAGCCTCTGGCCTTCCAATGAGTCTATTTTCCAATGCTTGCAACGGAGCCGGAGCCCCATTAGTTCCACCTCTACCAACCTGTATTTTTCCATTAGATCTTACGATCCTGTTACCATCATGGTAATTATTGAACATAGCTCTACCAATATATTCTTTAGTTTTAATAGGATTAGCACCAAGATTACCTATGGCAGATACAAGATTTTCAATTTGTAGTTTTGATAGACTGGATATTTTAGTATCAGAATCAGAAATCGAATTCAACTCATCTACAAATTTATTAAAATCATCTAAAGATGGTCTTAAACTTTCCGGTAAAGATTCGGAGTTTTTTTGTAATCTTTTGAAAAAATCTGGGCTTGTCAAGGAAGATATGGTTCCTGCTAACGCATTTGATTTGTCCAATGTATCATGTATTCCACGCATGCGTAAGGCTCTAAGTCGAGTCTGTAGGAAAGTACCACTTGGATCGGATAGATTTTTTTCTATTTCCTCTGCTCTTCTAGATGCGAACTCAACAAAATTTGGGAGTGGTTTATCTGATCTAGGTTGATTAACCCTTCTAAAAAGCATAACAAAATTAGATGCTGTGTCTTTTCCTCCTGATGACATGTCCTGAATGTGTTCTACTTGAAATTCCCCAGGAGATCTTTGCATACCTGATAGACAATATCCATCTCTTCCTCCCTGCTTTGCCCACATAAATAAAGCCAATCTACCTCTAAGGTCAGGAGCGGATCTGCTTTGGCCATCTGGAGAAAGAGGGTTGTAATATACTCCAGGAGAACCACTCTCTCTTAATGTTTTTCTAGCATCTGATGGTAAAAGATGATAAGCTATATCTATTTCTTGTGGAGACATATTTGCCCAAGATGCAGAATCTTCAAAATCTGCGCCGGCAGAAAAAGCTTTTATTCTTATATCTGCAATTGATGTATCTGGATTGGCCATATCAGACCTGTGCTGAATATGTTCTGCTTCAAAAAAACCTAAACCCTCAGCAAGTGCATGTGTCGGTGAAGTGGACCAGTTACCAGTAGAATCCAAATGAGAATTAAGTGACTTCAATAAAGATACAAAATTTTTAACTTTTTCAGGATCATCAGTATTTAATCCCGCTTTTTTTAATGCGTCTCTAGGAGTAATAAAGGTTTTCTTTTTGATTTCTATTTTTTGATCTAGGTCTGCATTATTTATTAATGCGTTCATTATCTTATTTCCGCCTTGAGCTGAAAGACGAGAAAGTGATTCCTCTTCAGGAGAAGCCTGAGAATAGTATTCATCAATTTGTTTGAATGCGACTTGGCCAGATCTAAACCGGGGATCGGTTGCCGGAGTAGAACTTATTTCTTGTACTCTTTTTATAGATTCTGCCGAGGATTGATCCAAAGCATAAGGATTGGAAGAGACATCTTGTTCTTGTATCTTTTTCTCTGGAACCCCCGATTTAGGTTCTGGTTTAGGCTCTGGTTTAGGTTCGGATTTGGGTTTAGATTCTGGTTTAACCTCGGATTTAAGTTTGGGTTTGGGTTCTGGTTGGGATTTAGAAGGAGTGGATTGTTTTTCCGCTACCATCTTTCCTCCCCATTTCCCAGCCTTTCTCGCCTGCTCCATACGTTGTGCGGGCGAGGTGGGTTGAGTTGGTGCTTTTCCCTGGGCACATGTTCCCTTATTATCATACCAACCAGCCGGACAACGTTTTACCTGGTGAGCCGGTTTGCCATTGTGAGCGGGCATTATTTTCATCCGCCCCATAGCAAAATCAACTGACTCAGTAAATCCTACTACATCATATCCTTCTAATGCGGGAAGACGCGCTTCCCCACTAAGCGGTTTATCGCTTACCCACTCGGTCTTATCAGCTATTCCCCAATCCTGAGGGGCGTTTTCCCCTAACATAATCTATTTTGCTATCTATAAAATATCTTTAAACTGAGGATTTTCAGTCTAGGTGTTAATACGCCTCTACAAATGAATAGTTTGGAAAAAGATGGTTTTGGCATCGTTTAGATATTATTAAAACGAGTCTAAAGTCTTCTGAATAAAAAGATCGTATTTATGATGACTTATACTCACGGACATGTAATACCCCTGGTCGGAGGAAGTGTACTTGGAGCAACTGAGGCTCTTGGTAAGTCACCTGAATGGATTGCATCATGGGGGAGTGTTTTTGGCGAAAATGATCAATATTGCCTAAAATACTTCTCCGATATCCCATATTTTGAACTAGATGAGAATCAATATCCTTCTCAATATGTGGATATTGTAACTTGTCTTCCACCCTGTGCCGGTTTATCAGGTGCAAATGTAACAAAGGGACTAGTAGGTGGTAAAAATCCTAGGGGTTGTAACGCTCCAAGTAATATCCATATGCTTAATGGTTCGGAATTTGCTATGAGTAAAATCAAACCCAAAGCTATGATTGTAGAAAATGCTCCAGCGTTATACTCTAAGTCTGGAGAAGAGTTCGCCGAACGGATTAATAATCTAGCGCAACAATATGGTTATACTATGAGTCTAATAAAAACCACCTCGTTAAACCATGGCATCCCACAAGAAAGAACTAGAAGTTTTTACTTCCTTTGGAAGGGTAATAAAGTACCGATCTTGAGTCCAATAAAAAAATCATATACCCCATTTCACGAATTACTTAGAGACGAAAAATTTGCGCCTTCGGAACCAGTAAGTAATAAACCTGCACCTTCTACCGATCCATTATGGCAATTTATTCAAGAAAAATATAGAGGATCAACCAAACAAGATATATTGGCTAAAGTAGCTTCTGTTCGTATGACATCCGTGTGGAACGTAATCTATGACTCTGGGTGGTTGGAAGAAGCGGCTAGGGTTGTCAAAGATGAGAAGGCGAATCGTTGGCTTAATTATACCCTTGAGAAAAAAAGAAAGGGATTGAATATTATGGACGGGAGTATGAAACTAGCGTGGACGCGTTCACAAGCACTTATGTGGAAGTCATTGCCAATGCTTCTTCATCCCTACGAAGATAGATGGCTCACTATCTCTGAAGGTCTAGCTCTCATGGGATTCCCTGATGACTACGCAAGAAAAGTCCAAATTCCTACCAAGCATAGTAACGTAATTTGCCAGAATGTTCCGGCAAAAACAGCCGGAGACTGGGTCAGAGAGATCGCAGAAGCTCTTGATGGTAATAGGGAATGGATTGATCCAGAGACCAAAGATGACGGGACCTATAAAATCTTGAGACAGAACAATACCACCTCGAAGGATACGATGAAGCCCCTCTGGACGATTTAGTAAAAGAACTTATTCTTTATCTCGATCATCCCACCAAGCAACTCTTGAGCTTCACTACCATCTGGCTCGTGGAAGATAATCTCAGCGGTATTGGCCACGAACTCTTCTGGGGTTTGTGGTCTTTCCATATATGCCTTCTCATAGAGCTCGATGGCCTGGTCTATGGTGGCCTCAACATGAGCATCTATTACCTCATCGGTTTGTGAGAAGGTCTTTTGTAATGCCTCAGAAGCAACCCACTTTCTCTGCACGAAGTCGGTAAGTGCAAGGAGTTCTTTACGGGTTAGTTGGTTATCTTCTACTGATCTTATAAACATTGAGATAATAAGACGGACATCTGACTCCGAGTAGTGCTTACTCTGTCCATTTCTCAACCAAAATATATCCAACTCGTCAAATACTACCTTGAGTTTCTCGCCATCGATCTTACTTAAGATCTTGCGATTTATAAAATCCAATAGAGGATCAATTATAGTCTCTAAAAATCCCCAGAGAAATGCCATAGAGATGATTGTAGATCTTTCAGATGGCCTCTTCTTACCAAAGGAAAAATAAAAGTCCATAATTATAAAGAAAAAGAGGGAAGATTTCTCCTCCCTCCGAACTTTAATCTACTTGGTCTTAATGAGTTGAGCGATAGATGCCTTATGGCGTCTATCTTCTTTTTGCTTCTGCTCCTTAATGAGCTGGAGGACGTTGATGGATTTCATCATTTCCCTCCTTCTCTTTTTACAAACTTCACCCCGCGATACGTTTCGTCATATTGCTGAGGTTGTTGCTGTTGTTGGGTTTGAGCCTGACGGCGTTGCTCGGTGTCATACTCGACACCACGGTATACTACTTTGGACATGAGGGTTCTCCTTAATGGTGTGTTAAAGAGCGTTCCTTCAGCCCGGCTTTTGCGGGACCATTTTATTGATCCTGAACGATCCGTTCCGAGTCGGCTTACTTCCGTCGGAGAAGCACAATTATTTCCCCGATGAACGATTAATTATCTTTAATCAGAATGGCTAGTAGTAGTTGTATTGTTGCCACTCTGGGTCTTTTGTTTGAGTGATGGTAAAGATGATTTTGTTGGCAGGTGCGACTGGTTTGCGAAGTAATTTCATCCCAGTCTGCTCGAGGAACTTGTCTCCTTTGAGGGTATTACATTTACTACATGCAACTACCAAATTCTGCCAAGTATCCTGTCCACCTTTACTCCTAGGAATCACATGGTCGATGGTCAATCGCCGAGTGGCTCCGCAATACTGGCATTTATGTCCATCTCGTTTGTAAATCATCGTCCTTGAAGGTTTCTCTTCCATGATCTTTGATACAGGAATGCGGACGTAGTCGATCAGGCGGATGACTTTTTCTGAGATGATCTTTGCCTTCTCTTTAACGAGAAGGATAATGGCTCTTTTCCAACTCGTGATGTTTATCGGTTCATAGGTTGCATTGAGGACAAGGACCGATGATTCTGGTCTAATCCCCCATGCCTTTTCCGCTGCCATTGCAGTATTCACATTCCTGTACCTCGTTTGGTTCTGCGTATCCCTCGGGAGAGGTATGAGGAATAATCCTAAACCCCCTCCCATCACAATTTAAACACCGATCTTCAGAGATATCTTGAAGGAGTCTTTGAATCGGTCTTTTTGCCATTATACCATTAGAAAGAAGCTGAAGGGCAGTCCCCTTGAAGTTCTTTAGACGGGTCAGATGGTGCCGACTCAGTGCCATTGATGATATGGTCTTTACGCTTCGAGTTGTAATCCAGTTTCCGAGCAGCAACGGCGGCAAACTCAGATCCAGTTACCCCGGCATAAGCAAGAACAGCTCGGTGGAAGAGGAGAATATCAAACATTTCAGCGATAAACTCTTCGCGGTTTTTATCCGAGTCAAGGAACGAGGGCTCATTGGTCTTCCAACTCCGGCGAGGGACATACACGCGGGCTTCGACGATCTCTTCAATCATATGCCCCATGTGCTCAATCACTTTGGCATGACGAGTCTCTCGAGTAAGATCTTCATCAAGTGGGCCAGGTTGCCCTGCAGCCTTGGCATACTTTTGTTGAGAGGCGTAACCTTCATCGATGAATTTGGCGTAGTCGAAGTCCATTGAGGGATTAGAGACGTGGTTTACTTGTAGATTCTATCACAGATCGGGAGCGAGGTCAACCCTCGCAAGCGGCGCATTCACCATATTGTTTTTCTGGAGTGCCGATCTTTTCAGCCAGTTCCGTGTATCCGCCAATATGCTGCCCATTAATCCAGATTTGAGGGACGGTACGGAACGGGAATTCCTCATCGGGGACATTTGCCCGATCAACCTCTTCGATCTTGTAACCTTTTGACTTGAGAAGGGATTTTGCCATGACACAATACGGGCAGGTTTCTTTGGTGATGATCTTCGCAGTTTTCGATACTGTCTCGAGTTTCTTTCTCTTGACTAGGAGAGAACTGCTCTTGAGATAATAGAGAGATTTCAGTCCTCCTTTCCACGCACTAAGGTGAAGTCTGAAGAGATAGTCAGGGGATGCTTCTGGATCGACAAAGAGGTTGATTGATTGCCCTTGGCAGACAAATTTTTGGCGATCGGATGCTTGCTTAATCAGTTCGAACTGGTCAATCTCCCTCGCTGTTTTAAATACCTCTTTGTGGTAATCATCAAGGAAATCTAGATGTTGTACCGAACCACGGAATTCCAAGATCGACTCCCAGGTCTCTTCTGTATTGCGACCGATCGATTTGAGATACTCAACAAGGTATTTGTTTTTGCGGATGAAAGTTCCCTTTGCCTGCTTAGCAACATAATAATTGGCATCAATGGGTTCGATACCTTCACTCCCAGCTCCGCAGATTACGGAGTTGGATTTAGTCGGGGCGATAGCCATGAGGTGGGTATGGCGGAGACCAGTACCTTGACACCATTCGGGCTCACCATAAGCGGCAGCCATATCTTTAGAGGCTTTAGTTGCTTTTTCTTTGATAAACTCATGGACTTCGATGTTCAAAGAACGGGCAGTTTCAGACGCAAAGGGGAGACCTTTGGACTGATAGAGTGCATGGAGGCCCATGGTTCCAAGGCCTAGAGCACGGGACTTGCGGGCAAATCTTACCGCTCTTCCAAGGGATGTGAGACGTTCGGCCTTATGGCAAAACTCTTCGACAACGGCATCGAGGAGATATACTGCCAATTCAGGAGCCGTTTTTCCAGTAGCAGGACCCGTCCAGTCTTTCCATTCCTCCCAGCGGGAGAGATTGAGAGAAGAGAGCACGCAGACGAAGGTATGGTTTTCGTCAGTATGGAGGAAGATCTCCGAGCAAAGGTTGCTGAGTTTTACACTAAGTCCACGCTGAGTGTAGCATTCTGGATTGGCGCGATTGGCATTGTCAATATAGATGATGTAGGGAGACCCGCTGATCATCCGAGCCTTAAGCACCTCTCCAAAAATCTTTTGCTTGTCCCTGTCCCCACGGATCATGCTCTCCACCCACTCATCGGAGACAGTCACAGCAATATTGCTATCAATAAAATCACGTGGGTCGCCTTGTGAATGGTCTTTAGAACGCAGGACCTCAGGCAGGTCGGGGTGATCAATAGGGAGATAGAGGGCAAAACTACCACGTCTCACACCTCCTTGGCTGACGACGGAAGCACATTGGTCATACTGTCTCATCCAAGGCACGACCCCGGTACTCTTACCCCCAGAGGAGATGGGTGCTCCGGCAGGTCGGATATCCCCGAAATAAGTTCCAACTCCACCTCCATGCTGAGAGAGTGCTGCGGATTCTTTGAGGTGGGAGTAGATGGATGGGACAGAATCAGAGAGGTGGTTTGAGTAGCAACTGACGGGCAATCCTCTCGAAGTACCGAAATTGCTCGCAACAGGAGTGGCCAGACCCAAAAACCCTCTCCAAAGCATCTCAAAAATATCCTGGGCGATCTCTGGGTAGTTGAGGAGTTTGGCGGCTTGGTTGGAGACTCTCTCATACATCCCGCGAGGAGTCTCGCCTTGGTAAAGATATCCTCGCGAGAGAGTATCTACGGCTTCCTTGCTCATCCATTCCGGTACTTGAAGTTCAGGCATTTTATCAGAGTTGGTAGTTAATTTTATCATAAGGCATGATGAACTAACCCAGATATAAC
>Ga0196905_1001033_pt1 | contig 10783 bp, 17 predicted proteins | sample CB_VirMetaG_3_FD_169098 | JGI IMG/M metagenome (GOLD analysis project Ga0196905, IMG submission 169098) | Freshwater to marine saline gradient viral communities from Chesapeake Bay - CB_1508_1S Viral MetaG (v3) (version 3) | ecosystem: Environmental > Aquatic > Marine > Coastal | place: USA... | reverse complement strand
CTATTGCTGAAGAACTTAGAGGATTGGCTGTCGAGAAAGAAGTCCCTATCGTATCTGCCACCCAGACCACTCGTTCTGGTTATTCTAGCAGCGATGTTGATATCACTGACACTAGTGAATCCTTTGGTCTCCCTGCTACTGCTGATCTTATGTTTGCCCTTATTTCAACTGATGAGCTTGAACAACTTGGACAAATTATGGTAAAGCAGTTGAAGAATCGATATAATGATCCAACAATGAATAAGCGATTTATTGTTGGTGTTGATCGTGCCAAGATGCGACTCTATGATTGTGAGCAAAGAGCGCAGAACGACATACTTGACTCTGGTCAGGAAGAGGAGTATAATTACGAGGAGAAACCCAAGAAATCATTTGAAGGATTCAAGTTTTGATTTACTATACAGTTTACGATAAAAATGGCAATAAACTTGCCGATTGTGGGGGAGAGAATGATGCCAAATGGTTGGCAGAGTTGCGTAAGGGCACTTATAAGACCAACCGACTTGAATGGAATCGAACTATTGATGTAAAAACTTCTAAACTTGAATTGCCTACCAAAGATATTATTGTAAATATGGATGGTGGTGTCGGTGGTTCATGGACTGTCGAAAGTTCACAACTGAATGAAAACAAACAACAACCTTTTGAAGTATAAAAAATGACTGAACAAAAACATATTCAATTTGAGCGATACACCGAGTTTGTGGATGCCGTCACCTCCGATGCCTCCAAGGACTTTGTTGCTCTTGCCGACCGCATGGTCGAACTTGATGAAAAAGGTGCTAACATTGAGCGTCTCCTGACATCTGCCGTTGGTATTAATGCCGAAGGTGGCGAGTTTATGGAGATTGTCAAAAAGATGATCTTCCAAGGCAAACCTTGGAGTGAAGATAATCGTGAGCACTTGATTATTGAACTTGGTGATGTAATGTGGTATGTTGCGCAAGCATGTATGGCACTTGAAGTTTCTTTTGATGATGTAATCGCAGGTAATGTCAAGAAATTGGGTAAGCGTTATCCAGAAGGCACTTTTGACATTTACTTCTCCGAAAATCGTGCTGCCGATGATCGTTAATTAATGCCAAAAAAATCAAACGAAGATCTCCATCCATTTCCTACATTTCCATATCGTTTAGAGTATATGGATGGAAAAGATAAACGAGTTTGTCACTTTCAAACAGAAGATCACAGAACCAAACACATTAAACGATATGGATTACGAAAAAACAAATACACTATTAATGATGCCATATGACTAAAAGAGAATTTACTGGAAAAGGTGGTGAAACATGGACTTGGGAAGAAACGCCCGAAACCATCGAAGCACTGAAACGATTGCACGAAACTTCCCAAACAAATGCAACCAATCGTCTTCACGAAGACATTCGCAAGTTGAAGGCACAAGATGATAAAATGAACTATGATACGAGTGGAAAATGACTGACAAAACTATTACAATTGAACTTGATGTAGTCTCTGCCGCAACGGCAAGACAAATTCTTTTTGAGGCACAGAAAGGATATAGTTATGAATATCCTCCTCAACGAATCACTGTTATTCGTGATGTAGTAAAAGCACTTGATGAAAAGATTGGAGAAGTAGTCGATGAATGATCAACCAATTACAGTCGAAGAATATAAAGAAGTCGGTGAGCAGTTTTGGCCCAAGTTTGATTATGTGGCACAAAACATTGGTGAGGGTGCCAAACCAGAAGATATTCTAAAAGTTATGGAATCTCTTGCTGGTCTGGTAATGAAGAAACGGACAGAAAAGAAAAAAGTTTCTCTGGGATTTAATAAGGAAACTAACGATGAATGAACCCGAAATCGTAATGTATGATGACTGCTTCTTTATTGAGGAGCGATTTGGTCTTTGGATTAGCGTATCTAAAGACCGTGAAGCACTAGTAACATCTCTTACAAAAGAGGAGTGTATTTCTGCGACACGATTTTATTTGAAGGGAAACCAGGAAGGTTGGGCAGAAGAAAATAATCGTGTTATTAATGACGGCGTTGTGGGTGGCAAACTCTGACGCCTTTTTTAAATAAATACCTAATAATGGTATAAGTAAGATAGGGATGAAGTCTTTCGCAGATTTTATATTTGAATGCTATAATAGTGATTGTTTTTTATACGAGGGTAGATATAAGCAAGAAAGTGCTTTTGAAAGACAAGCACAAGAACCTGCACCACAACAGCAGGCACCTGCACGGGAAGGTCCTCCACCAGTTAAGAAAACTAAAGGAACTTTGACTATTGCATTTGGTCGTTTTAATCCACCAACAACTGGACACGAAAAACTTTTAGATGCCGTAGCATCAAGTTCTGATGATGGTGACTATATTATTGTTCCTTCAAGATCTAATGATAAGAAAAAGAATCCATTAGATGCTGATACCAAAGTCTCTGTGATGAGACAAATGTTCCCTCAACATAGTGAGAGAATTATTAATGATCCTCAAAACAGAACTATCTTTGATGTTCTGAAGAAGGCACATATGGATGGATATGCCGGTGTTCGTATTATCGGTGGTGGTGATCGTGTAGCAGAATTTGAAAAACTTTCTAACAATTATAATGGGAAACTGTATCAGTTTGATAACTTAGAAGTTCTTTCAGCAGGTGATAGAGATCCTGATGGTGATGACGTTTCTGGCATGTCTGCATCCAAGCAAAGAAAGGCAGCTACCGAAGGAGACTTTGCATCATTCCGCAAAGGTGTTCCATCAACTTTTAATAATAAGCAGGCAAGGGAACTTTATAACAATATTCGTGCAGCAATGCAAATATCAGATAGTGATGGATTTGATAAGAATGCTCCTAAAGAAGGTGAAGTCACTTTATCTGCATTTAAAAGAAGAGTTGCTAATGCTGAAAGAGAAAGGGAAGCAATTCAAAAAGAAATAGAAACTAATGATGATGGGACACCAGTACTAAGGCAGCATCAGGCAAATCGTGCTAATAGTAGAGGACTCACTGCTAGAATGAGTCAAATTAATAGAACTATTGCTACAATAAAACAACAATCTGCAGACGCTGCTGCTGAAAGACAAGCACAAGAACCAGAACCAACACCAGCACCAACACAGCAACCTGAAAGAAAACCACAATCTAAACCACAGAAACCAGAACCAACACAGCAATCTGATCCTCAAGAGACAGATCCAAAACCGACTACTTTAGAAAAACCAAAAAAGAAAAAGAAAGAAAAACCAGAATCTCAACCTTCAGATTTGGATCAATCTAATATGGAGTAATCTTATGGCAATTGCAGGAGAAACTTGGGGGGAAGTTCTTTGGTCGATTTATTTTGCCATGGCGAAAAAGGATAGGAATTTGAATAATTTAGACCCTGAAGAAATGGTGAGTTATTATGATAAGGGCGGAAAAAAAATGTCAGGATATATAAAAGATAAAGGTCTATCTACTCAACTGAGAAATATAAATCCACAGAATATTAGAGATTTTGATGCTATGTCTCGAAGTGAATTTTCTGATAAGTTAATAAGATTGGATTGGCATGGTGCTACAAAACATCAAGTTACTAATTTTATAAAAAATCCAAAAGTATCTTTTACTGCTTCTTCTAATTTGACTATGACGAGACAGGGTGAATTTTATAATTTGGTTGGTATTGAGGATTATATAAAAAAAGTCAAAGCAGTTTTTGGATATGATTTTACTGCAGATAGATGGAATCCATCTGATGTTTGGTTTTACAGTGAAGAATCTGTAAGAGAAATGAAAAAATATATTTCTCAATCAATTGTAAATGATTCTTCTATTTTCAGTATCCTTCCTAGAAGGCAACAAAAAGTTGAATCTCTCAAAAGTGTTGTTGGATTAAATGATATGATTCTTAAATTATATCAAGAAAAAAAATTAGTCCCAGTTTCTCTTAAAAAAGCAAGTGGATCAAAAGGAAATTATACTGATAGAATAGCACTTATCAATATTCCTAAAAATAAAAATAATCTCCCAAAAGATCCAGTTGTAAAAAATAAAGAATATCCAATTAGAAGTGATGGCGTTATAGGAAGTAGAAATTTAAAGTATGATATTAAATCTCAAGATGCAGTTATAGAAAAAGATGGAAATATAGTATATAAAGACAAATATGATTATGTCCAAACTGACGATAAGGGAACTACTTTTAAAATGCCAGGCAGAGGAGAATTTAGTGCAGCTCAAGGAGGATCATTTGGAATAAAAGATGCCGAAAGTGTTTATTATACTGCTAAAGGAAAAAGATCTATAGACGAAGCTAGAAATAAAGCAGGATTTAAAAATTTTCCTCCTCAAAGAAAAGCATATATTATGAGTAAAGGTCTTTCAATACAAAGCGGATATAATGATGAACAAGTTAGTTTGGCAAAAAAATATGCCGATGAACTTTGCAATATACTTGAACCAATCTTAAAAAATTCTGATAAGAAGTATGACAAAGGACTTTTAAGTGGAAATAAAACTGAAAAATTGAGATCAATTCAAAATAAACTAGAAATTGCAGTTGGTATAAAAGAATCTGGAATAGAAGATGAAATAATTATTGATATCTTCAACGCTATAAAAAGTAAGTCTGTTATTAATAGAAGAGATTATCAAAAAATATTGGATAGAATTAGTAGTTCATATTTGAAAAAATCAAAGATGAAGGGACAGAAGCGATTAACGAGAGAGGAAGCAGATAGGAAAGCTGAAATTGATTTAAATTCTACTAGTAAGATAGGACCTAACTTTAAACTACCAAGTTCATTTCATTTAAAACTTTATTAATTATGAACTCACAAATTTCAGAACTCATTCAATCATTTGAGTCGGATGCCAGAAATCAGAAGGATAAGTATAATCAATTTTTGATTTATGTTTACTTTACTTTTGACAAAAGAATTCGTAATATAAAGAACGAAAAGACAAAAGATAAATATAAGAAAGTAAAGAATAGTGTCTTGCAATACATTGCGGCACATAAAGGAGAAATACTAGCGCAATTAAAATGAAGGATTTTAACCAGTTTTTGTCAGAAATGCCCAGAGCCGTTCAACAGGCTAAAAGACTGGGACTACAAGGTGATGGTCATGGTGGATGGCACAATCGAAGAACTGGTGAGTTTGTTGCAAAGACTGAAAATGGTCAACTAACTTTTTATAATAAGAGACAGAGAATTGGTAGACAAGATCCTGCACAGAGTGATAAAGAAAAAAGACTGTCGGCAACTTCTTATGAAGAAATAAGGGATTTATATGTGAAAGGTGAGATTTTTAATGAAGGCGATTGGGTGCAAAGTAAAGTTACTGAACAAGTGGGAAAAATTATTCGTCGAGGAGCTAATTATCTTATTTGTGTGACAGAAGGTGGAGATATGTTTAAACCATGGATTAAGGATGTAACTGATGTATCTGGTGTGCCAGCAGATCAAAGAGAAGTTGGGACAGATGCATACAGAAAATATGCAGAAACAATGGTGAAGGGGTCAAGTTGGGGACAACATTTCATAAATAAATATAGAAAAAAGTAAGTAGATTAAGATCTTCCAATGAGTAATCAATTATTTGAAGAAGCACCAAAGGCACCACAACCTTCTGGTGGCGCAGCGGATAAAATAAAAAAAGCGGCAAGACAACTTGCTTATGATGTTAGATATAAAGTAAAAAATAGTTTTAAAGACGGACAAAAAACTGATCCTGGAAATTTAAAAAGAGCATACTTACAACAACTTGGTAAATCTTCAGCACCTGGTCCAGTAAAACTTCTTGCTAAAAGGATGCTTATTGGCGAGCAATATGATTTTGTTGATGGTCGTGAAATGGCAGAGCAGTCAATGTTAAATGCCTATACTCAAGTCTTTGTTACTGGTATCAAAAAAATTGAAGAAGAAGTTGAAGAAGTAGAAGAAGCAGTAGCAGAAAGAACATATAAGATTAGAGTTAAAGATAAGAAGACTGGTAAGACTTATGTAAGAACTGCTAGTCGCTCAAAGATTTCCGAATTGAGAAAGAATCCTAATATTGCTTCAGTTGAAATGACTGGATATGGTGATACTTATGATGGGTCCAAAGAGAAGTCAAAAGGGAAAAAAGGTAAATTAGATCCTGTTGGTAAAGAGGATTCTGATGTTAACAATGATGGTAAAGTAGATAAAACTGATTCATATCTTAAGAACCGTCGTGAAAAAATTGGTCAGGCAATTGCTAAAGAAGAGTATGTTGATGAGGCATTTCCTAATGTAAAAGGAACACGCAATCCTTGGGAGGATCCTAAGACTGGAAAGTCTGGAATCAAGGTGGTCTCTGATCCTAAGACTGGTAAACCAAAAGAAAAGACTGCATCTGCTCTTAGGGGAGAAGAATATATTCGTGAAGTTAATGTTGATGATGAGAGTGAAAAAACACTTGATGTAATGAAAGGTAAGAATAAGGTTAAAATTAATCCAAAACTTGGTGAGCAAGTGGAGGATATGGATACATCTTCTTCATCTAGAGTAAATCAAATTAAACTCACAATTGCAAAACAAAGAGAGAAACTTGCCAGAGAAGAAGGTAAGGCAGTAAGAAAACAACAGCAACAACAGCAGACTGAGGAGATGCACGGAGTTCGTTATTGTCCAAAGTGCGATAAGGATGAAACCAGAGAAGAGTGTAAGTATGGTGGAGACTACTGGGATCAAAATTCAGAACCTGCAAAGGCAGTAGATCCAAGAGCAGTTTCAACTATGGTAAACTTGGTGAAGAATAGAATGAGAGCAAGAGGTCTTAATATGTCTTATGATATGGAAGGTGAATCAATTGATGAAAATTCAGAAAAGCGTTCTTATGCACAACAAGTTGCTGCTATGGGGGCAAAGAGAATGGATGCAGTCGCACTTCTCAAGGATAAATTGGACAAATATCATGATGAGAGACTAAAGAAAATAAACGCCAAGAATAAGAAACCGGCACCGAGATATTAGGAGCAAAAGGATGATATATAGTAGTGACTTGTTATCACTACCATGCTTGCATTTCTTCTTCCATTAGCATCAAAAATTATCTCTGATGCCGTTGCCAAGATTCCCGAAAATGAGGAACTTGGAGAAAAACTGATTGATATTTGTTTAGTTATTCTTGGAAAAGCAGTAAAACTGACCAAGACTGATATGGACGATCAACTTTTGGAGGTTGTTACGAAGGCGATTAAAGCAAGAGAAGAGTGATATTTGGAGACCTTCGAGTCTCCTTTTTTATAAATATCAGTATAAAAAGAATTATAGGTAAGGGAACATGGCTCTTTGGGGCAATAAAGATTTGGTTTATAATGATGGTACTATTGCCGTCAATTTAGATACTCTTCAAGTAACTGGAACCACAGGTGTAGTTACTTTTACTACTTCAAGTTCTGGAATTAATGTTGGTAATGTAATTACTGTTGGTACTGGAGCAACATTTGGTTATGCAGTGATTACTGGTGGTATTACTTCCACCACTATGAATATTGATAGTACTAGTGGTTTTGTTGTTGGATTAACAACTGTTAATGCCGGAGCATCATATGCTATTTCTGAGGAACCTCTTTATACAATAACTAGTCCTGGATATATTGCGCCAGAAGCAAAGGCAGCTGCTGATGCAACAAAGGGATCGCGTGATGGATATTCAAAACTCCATACTTCGGCAGTCTATGGTGTAGATACTGCAGAAGCACAGGCAATCAATTCTGGTTCTTCCAAAACTGATGATGAGAAGAAATATAGTCCTGCTCATGCAGGTTGGGTTGGTGTTACCACTTATAATGATCAGCATGGAACTTTGAGAGTTAAGACTGAAACTCTTGTTGCGATGGGTAAAGATCGTGACAACCTTGGTGGTATTCAGAATGATGCTGATGGTTCTATCATTGTTGATGATACTCAATTCCCAGACAGCTGATATTATAGGATAATGTATGAGATTTGATGAATTGAATGAGGGTAATTATTTACTCTTTGCCATAAAATTCTATGATAATCCTCAAGCAGTTACAAAGAGTGACTTTGATGATGATTTAAAAAGGATAAAATATATAAAACGTTTATTGAGAAGATATAAAAGTACTGGAGAGTTGAAGGTTCATTTGATATTGAATCATCTTACAGTACTTTTTAATGTTTTTAACGATGCTGCTGTTCCTTTATTATTTTATAATTTGGAAAGAGACCTCTGGTCTTATATAAAAAGTTTTTTGGTATTTTTAAATCGTTTGCCAGAGTATCCAAGAAGTGTAATTAATGATATAGAAGCAGATGAAAATTGTCTTATTCAATTAAAATCAATCTAATGGATATTAATAAAATTATAAACATAATTAGAAACTTGAATGAGGATGCACCTGCAAATTCTGTTGGCGGTGGACATATTGCAGGAACTGCTGAAGCTGGTGATGATCCACCAGTGAAGAAAAAGAAGAAAAAGTATATTTACAGTGGAAGAGGATCAAGAAGATTTTGGATTCAAAATTTAAAGAAAAATGTTCAATAATCAGGACTCTAAAGTTGCTGTATTAGAATCAAAACTTGGTATCTATGAGGACTTGTCACGCGAAATGCTTGCCAAGTTAGAATCGGCAGTAGAAAAGATATCAGAAGGTAATAATCGTATTGCTCAAATTCTCACGAAACATGATGAGAGAATTGAGCAAAGTATGAAGACTGATTCTCTCATTATCAAAATGATTGATGAGTTAAAGGAAGATAGCGAGAAAGATCATAAGATTTTACATGAAAGAATTGATAAGATAGAAACAGAAATAAAAGCATTCTCAAAGTTTCGTTGGCAAATTGGTGGAGTCTTGGTAGTTGTAGCACTTCTCATTAGTGCCGGTACTATTCTTCCACTTTCCTTGACCCAACAGGCACCACAGGTTATAATGGAGAGACGATAGTATTGTCTCTGTAATGGATCTAGTTGACTCCAAGTATATTGGTCTGATTTCTTCGCGCCTACAAAAGTTCAAAAAGGTCAAAACAGATCTCTATAACTTTCGGTGTCCTATTTGCGGAGATTCGCAAAAGAACAAAAATAAGACAAGGGGATATCTCTACCAGGTCAAAAATAACACAAACTTTAAGTGCCATAATTGTGGCGCGAGTATGTCATTGAATAATTTTCTCAAGCAGATGGATACCACGCTGCATAAGCAGTATACACTTGAGAAGTTCAAGGAAGGGCACACCGGCAAAAACTTTGTGGTTGAAGAACCAAAGTTTGATTTTAAGAAACCTGTATTCAAACAATCTATTGATCTTCCAAAGGCATCAAGCAATTCTGTTGCGAAGGAATATCTTGAAAAGAGAAAATTGGACCCGGATAAGTTTTACTATGCGGAAGGATTCAAGCGGTGGACAAATACACAAAAAAAGACTTTTAGCACTATAGGTAGAGATGAACCGCGTATCATCATTCCAATGTATGGTGAAGATAAAAATTTGATTGGGTTTCAGGGAAGAGCACTAGATAAGTCTCCTAATAAATATATCACCATTATGATTCAGGAGGAGGCACCGAAGATATATGGACTGGAAAAAATCAATAGAGACTTACCTATCTACTTGGTCGAAGGACCCTTTGACAGCACTTTCGTCACTAATAGTGTGGCTTTGTGTGGCAGTGACGGTGACATTCGTTGTCTTGAAGGAAGCAGTATTATTTTTGTTTATGATAACGAGCCCCGCAATCGAGAGATTGTTGGAAGGATTGAAAGATGTATCGAACGAAATGAAAGCGTCGTCATCTGGCCAAGCAACGTAAAAGAAAAAGACATAAACGATATGGTTCTTGCTGGACATGATGTTCAGTCTGTGCTAGAATCGAATACCTACTCTGGTTTGGAAGCAAAGATCAAATTTAACAATTGGAAAAAGATATGACGAACGGAACAAAAGTTGTCAAGAGAAATGGGTCTATTGAACCTCTTGACTTGAACAAACTTCATAAAATGGTTGATGAGGCATGTAAAGACCTTGCCGGGGTCTCTGCAAGTCAGGTCGAAATTCAATCAGGTATTCAGTTTTATGATGGTATCCCAACGGCAAAGATTCAGGAGATTTTGATTCGTGCCGCAAGTGATTTGATTGATCTTGACCATCCCAACTATCAGTTTGTGGCAGCACGTCTTCTTCTGTTTTCTCTTCGCAAACAATTGTATGGTCGTATGCACGAAACACCTACCGTAAAACAGCACATAGACCAATGCATCAAAAAAGGTGTTTATGATGAAGAAATTGCGGACCTTTACACTGATGAAGAGTTTGATAAACTTCAATCATTTATTGATCACGATCGTGACTTTTTGTTTACATATGCCGGACTGAGGCAGGTTGTAGATAAATACCTAGTGCAAGATAGAAGTAGTGGTGCTCTTTACGAAACACCACAATTCATGTATCTTCTGATTGCAGCAACTATCTTTTCGAAGTATCCTAAAGAGACCCGTCTCGATTACGTAAAGAAGTATTATGACGCAATCTCAAAACACCGAATCAACATTCCCACACCTATCATGGCAGGAGTGCGAACTCCACTTCGACAATATGCTAGCTGTGTTCTTGTTGATGTTGATGACTCCCTCGATAGCATCTTTAGTTCTGATATGGCTATCGGTAAATACGTTGCACAAAGGGCGGGAATCGGTATCAACGCAGGTAGAATCCGTGGCATCAACAGCAAAATCAGAGGTGGAGAAGTGCAGCATACAGGTGTTGTCCCATTTCTCAAAAAGTTTGAAGCAACTGTCAGATGTTGCACTCAAAATGGCATACGAGGTGGATCAG
>Ga0196905_1001031_pt1 | contig 10787 bp, 25 predicted proteins | sample CB_VirMetaG_3_FD_169098 | JGI IMG/M metagenome (GOLD analysis project Ga0196905, IMG submission 169098) | Freshwater to marine saline gradient viral communities from Chesapeake Bay - CB_1508_1S Viral MetaG (v3) (version 3) | ecosystem: Environmental > Aquatic > Marine > Coastal | place: USA... | reverse complement strand
GATCTAAGGGATTTATAAAAGGATCTAAGAGATTTATAGGATATAAGTATAAGAATCTAAGGTATTATCCACAGTAATTCACACCTATTCCACAGAATACACAGAGTTTTCCACAGACTGTCAGCAAAAGAACAAACAACACATATATGTTTTTTTTAACATTTATTCATTAAAAAACAGTTAAAAATAGGTAAATTCATTTAAATCCCTTGATATTCTTATGAATTGAATCAATAACCTCAACATGACTCAACCATTTTGATTCTGTCGTAAACCAATGTTTGAGAGTATCCTCCCAGTTATCAAATTGAACTTTTTTTCCATTTTGATGAACAACCATATAACAATGGCGATCATACGGAAGATTACTTGTTTGCTCAAATACTTTAGTCATAATAATTAAACAGTTACAATGTTTGCCGATGCAGTGCCAATCTTCAATGCAGTATCAGAGAATGCAGAGATTGCTGGTGCAGTGGTTGGTCTTAAGATTAAGATCTCTCTACAATATAATAGCACAAACCAATCAATCATTTGGTATAACATCTTATACTTCTTTGGTTTTTTTAGAATCTCATCACCATAATACTTAACGAATATCTTTTCAATTTGATCTTTTATATCGCGGCGCGTAACCACTCGTCCTGGTAGAATACTCTTCCAATATTTGAGATAATACTTATCTGGAAGATCAGTAGAGACATAAAACATTGTATCATGAGAGTAGTTCTGCATCTGTTTAAGATACGCATCATCTGGTAGATACTTCCATGTATCTGAATTTGATCTCCATGCAACACTCTTATAATCTTTTTGATAAGATGATGGTAAATGACGTATATCTTCATCAGTATATTTGATACCATAATATCTTCTTAGATGAACTCCAACATATTGTTTACATAGGCGTTCTAAATCATCACGAAGACCATCATAATGTAATGTAATTAAAGATAAAGGATTCTTACCATAAGCATACATATTTGCACCTTTTGGTGCAGAGTTTACAAATAAGTAATCATCTAATACATCAGGATTAAATTCTCTTCTAAGAATCTTTTGAAACATATCATCACTTACATGTGTAAAATGAGCAATTCCAGTAAGGAACTTTTCTTTAGGAATAAAATATGTATTTGGAAATTTTAAAAAATATGTCTCTGGATATTGATCTAAATTAAATACAATACGATATGTCCATTCAGTCAATCGACCAATTAAAAATCCATGATGCCAAAAAAATAAACGACTTCCAAATCCTGTGTCTTGTACATCATTTTGAATATGTGATTCGAAGTTAGTAAAAGGAGAATTTTGGGAATTATAAGATACATATTCAGGTATCTTCCATGCTTCTGGAATACCAGCAAAATCATAAAACTCCATTAAGAATCGAATTTGCTTCATTCTTTTTGTTCTCTTATCTCTTGCTATTTAATAATCTGAAGTAACATAATAATTGCTATGATCACACATAGAATAGCAAAAAAATCTAGTAGTCCTAACTTAAATAAAAATAGAACTACTAGAAGTGTTAAAATAAAATCAATAAGCATTCTCTGCAATCACACGATATTGTGGATGAATCTTCTTTAAAACATTCATTACATCCTCTTGTAATTTATCATCATGTTCATACCATTCAGGAGATTCAACACGAAGCATATTTAAACAATTCATAATTGTCTCCATATCCACTAAGGTCAATTCAATATTGACACTCAAATCCTTAAGTTCAGTTTCAGTCATCATTCTTCTCAAAACGTAGTTTCCATTTTTCAATTAGTTTTTCACGTACACTCTTTAATGCAGTAACTTGTACTGTATCTTCTTGAGTGTAATCGTAAATTGCATAATGTGCATCCAGAAGCATATTGATTGCACTGATCGCAATCTCATGCTCCTCTGCATTTACATCAATCGCCATTACTGCTTCATTCATGCTGCTACCTCCTCATTAATCATAAAACGATGCTCACCAATAGATTCATTGTAATTCATTAAAAGTTGCTTTAATGTCTTACCTGTACGATCAAATGATTTTACAATCGTATCATTCATACGATCCAAATATACAATTTGACCATGTAATCCCATCGCTGATGCAATCGGATCCTTACGAAATGATTGCATACCACGAGCAGCAATCTTACGATCAAATACCTTCTGCTTCCCCTCTACTGTGTAACTAATTAAATACTCCGCAAGTACAGGAGCAATCTCATCCTCAGTAAAAGGAATACGCTCTGACTTCATATTCATCGCAATCGCTTCCTCAATCATCTTCTTACCTTTACGATAAAGTAGACGATCCTCACGATCAAGATTTGCAAGTCCAAATGCTTCCACATAAGAAACATTCTCTTCGTAAAAAACAATCGCATCATTCATGACAAAAATCCTTCAAAAGAGTTTTTAAATTGGATACAGTCGTCTTCATCGCTTCCCTTGAATATCCAGCAGCATAAGGATAACCTAACTCTGGATCTTCAATACTACGATAATTTACATTGACTGCATCCTCCAATGCTTCAACAATTGCCTCAATGTGATGGGCATTGCAATTTAATTTCTTCATCATAGTTACTTGGCGTAACGACAATCAGGATGCCCAGTAGGCAACTCAGCACACGCACGATCGTATGCTTCAAACAACTGTTTGTCACGTTGAATTAACAAACCGTTATAAGCAATAGCGGCAACGACAGCAATAATGATGTAGGATACTTTCATTTCAAACCTCAACGTATTTGGTTAGATGACGACGGACGCATCCCACGTATTCAAACCATTCTGCTTCTGTGAAGTTATCGGAAGCATAAGGGATACCAACGACAGCAGCACAAGAACGCTGAATAGACTCAGGCGCAACATAAGGATCTTGAAATGCAGTAACTGTTGCAAGAAGAATGCTAATCATCAGTCAATGTCAGTGTAGAGAAACTTACCATCAGGTTTGATACCCATCTCTTCACAACGAACCTCGTAAGCAATACGCTTCAAGAGTTGAAGATCATAGTTATCAACACTGTTGATAATAGTGCGGCGAAGTTGAGTGTCTTGAGTGGTGTCTGTGATCATCGGGTTGTTCCCTTGATTACTCTTGTATTATAAAGCATCAAATAATGCTCGCAACTGCTCTTGTACCACCTTGCTGGGTGGCACACGGTCAAATTTACTCATCTGATAACCTTCCTTCAGTGCTTGCTGAATGATATTATCATATGAATGTGAATGAAGAGGAATGTGACGATGAATTAAATAATCCTCACAATCCTCTGCAAGTGCTTCCTTTAATTCATGTGTCAATAAATTTAAATTAATGTTCATAGTGTCAATGATGCCCAACGATCAATATTGCATTTATAATACTTATTGATCACATTTGTCGCGCATTGATTACACTCTGAATCACTAAATCCCCACTCACGATGATTCTCATACAAATAATTGTAGATACGCTTCTGTGCAATGATGGGATTAGTATTGTAATTCAAAATATCCAAAAAACGATCATTAACTTTATTAATTACTTTGTCAGGAGTGTCAGTGTAACACTCCCATTCACTACGCTTGATGAGCAGTTGCTTCTCAGATACAATCATGACTCAAAACTCCCTGACAATCGAAGGCAGTTCTTCAGTGGGGAACTCACTGTCAATTTCCAGTTCATTCCAATCCATAAAATTTTCTTGCAACAACTGATGAAGTTTCCAGTCGTTGTAATCGTCAGCACCGTCAAACAAAAGAGTTGCCATGAGAATCAATGAATAAAAAAGGTGTGTGGTCGTCCCACACACCTAATATACATAGCACTCACAACCTCTCAATCACTGCTGTGACACCTTGGCAGCTGTCCTTATTCTACAACTTCAATTTGACGATGATCTGGATTTTCAATTGGATAATAATTATCTCTTCCAACAATTAATTCTGCAGCAGCAAGTGTTTGATTCTCACCACCAAGATCCCTAAGAATAGTTGGAATGTTATTTTCTGGATGTCCTTGCATCCAATACATTGGATACATTACCTTTTTTGGACTTCCTAATTGTGTTGCCCACATACTATAGGTACTATTTCCCATAATAATATACTCACACATTGACATCAAACATAAGTCATATGAGTAATTATATTGTCCAGATATAACTTTATTCTTTGATTCTGAATCCAAACCATTTATAATTTTCTTTACTTCTTCATTAATCTCTCTAAGAATTGGATTCAAAATGTTTTGAGTCACTAAATTATCTTCTGCTAATTGTAATAAAAAACTGGTGTAATTGAATCTGTATAATCCATTGAAGTCTATGATATTATCAATTGATTCCATCATAGAATCAGAACCTTGATTATTTTGATAGATGTCTTTAATAATTGTAAATCTTGATTTATCATAACTCAAATTATCAATAATATATTGTGCTCTTTCTTTATTGTTTGAAAACACTAGAACAGGTAGATCTGCTGGTAATTGTGCTAAAGCATTCTCATAATAATCATAATCACATAAAAACATTCCACTAGTAATATCTTCAAAATCACCAGCACGAACATGCATTGCAATTACTTCACTGCCAAATTGATTTTTAAACTCTTCACACTTTGTCCTGATGTTCTCTTTAAAAACTAACTCACTCTTAATCTGATCAAAAATATCAGAAATATAGTTGTTTGGAGTTGGATATACTGATATAGTGTGATCATCAATGACTCCATTACATATTGCATCAAATCCAGCATCATCATCAAATTCAAGATAATCTGTCAATATTTCAACATCAGAATTCAAATTCAAATTCAAATTCTCAAATGTATTCCTAAGTGCTTTTAATTCTGAATTACTAATAATCCAATCAAAACCTCTTTTTGTTGAGATAGTTCTCATCATTATATAAGAGGATATTTGATATCCTAATCCTGTACCAGAATCGTTGGTTAATTGTTGAAATGTAATCATAATCTTGCCTGTAAATGCCTCTGTAATGCGTCTAAAATCGCCTGTAATGCCCTTTAAATATAGTTTAGTTTAGTTTATCCATCTCATCAGCAATTTCTAATAATTCCATTGATCCTTTGTAACTAATAGAGTCACAATCTTCTACTAACTCTCTAATCAAATATGCTAAAGATTTTGTACCTATTTGATCTTTTTTATATGATGTTACCCTACTCAAATGAGCAGCATATACCAAAAACTTTCTCTCTAATTCGATTGCTTTACTTTTTGCTGACATGATTTTTAGTAATAATAAAAGAACGACGATCTGGATTATCTACACCTATATATGTCTCTTTATCTATTACTCTACTCTCCTCAATTCTTGTCTGATCAAATCCCTCTAAATCTCTAGCAATTTTCCTTATATTGGTTTGCTTCCAATACTTTGGATAAACTACCTTTTTACTGTTAGCAAGTATGGTTGCCCACATACTATAATAACTGGTTGACATTATGTGATAATCACACATTGACATTAAGCACAAATCAAATGAATAATTATAAAGATTATTCTTCACCTTATCAACATACTTAGGATGCAACTCTTTGATGAGTTCATCTACCTTCATTTTAACAGATTTTGTATTGATTACTATATTATTTGATGCAAGATTATCAGATGCTATTTTAATTAACGCACTCTTATAATTATATCTACATGTTGGATCAGTATCAATCATTCTATCCAATTCTTGTCCAACATCACAATTGATATATTCATTATCATTGAATATATCAACAACAAGTTCAAATCTATCATCAAATAAAAAATAAGGATCATTTAAATGATGATCCTTATCATTAGTGAATAAGAGTACTTTTACATCTTTTGGAAGTTCTTCCAATGCATATTCATAATAATCTTCATTTGATTCAAATCTACTTGAATTGTTGTTCCTGTTAGGAACATGCATTGCAATAAAAGAACTTTCTTTAAATTTACTCAAAAAGTCTTTGCACTTTTGATATATCTCATCTCTAAACTCTAATTCACCAACAATATCATAAAAGTGGTTATTGTCTTTAAAAATAGTGGACTTTAGATTCAAAGACAACTGACAATCATCATCCAAAAATCGTACTACATCATCAAATCCATTAACATGATATAAGTTCAACTGTGTGAGTTCTTTTGCGCTATCATCAATCTTCAAATCAAGATTTGAGAATGTATTCCTTAATGCCAGTAAATCGCCACTACCAATACAATACTCAAATCCTTTCATCCTTGACAATGATTTCATCAATGCATAGATTGATAACTGATAACCAAGACCAGTTCCATATTTGTTATAATTTTGCCTATACTTGATCATTGTCGTAAATTGTCCTTCTACTTTTTATGTATTTTAATTCATTCCACTGACTTTTGTAACATAGAATAAGAACTCTATCATTTTTATGTAGATTACAATCCATTACATTTTGATCATCTTTTGGTTTTACCATCAATTCAATAGTGATATATTCGGAACATTTAAAGTATATCCATCCTTGAATATGATCCTTCCAAAAAACGTAATCATTTACTTTGGGATTATAATCATTCATATACAGTCAAATCCTCCATGAACATCCATTCTGTAGCATCATAACCATCAATTCTAAACTCATCATGCATAGCGTCTGCATCTAAAAGTTTACCCCGATCAATTAGATTAACTATGCGATTCATGAAATGTTCTTCCATTCTCACTATACAATTTGCTTGTACTTTATCTTGATCATAGTTTCTTGGGTGAGTATTCATTCAAAAACTCCTGAATATTCTTCATTTCAGTAATAATCTTCTCCAAATCTTTTTGTAGATGTGAGAGACGATTTTGTTGTGATTTAATAAATTCTGGATCTTGAACCATGATCATGTGGTAAACTCCAGAACGACACGGGATTCTTCATCAGAAGAATGAAGTTCAAAATATTCAGACTTTAAGATATTTTCTCTCAAGATACTATAATACTTTTCTTCAAAATTGCCATCATCTTCAGCAGTAATGAGATCAAAACATTCATCATCATTCTCTGCAATTACATTCCAAATACCACCGTATTCTGAACTTGGAAAAGGAACGTAGTGATCAACGATATAAAGAAATTTAGTTGCCATTGTTTTGTGTAAATTACCTCTGAATTTTAGTTTATCTTTAATTAAATGTCAAGAATCATGCATAGGATGCTCATTCATAATGATAGACATAAAGTCATCATAACCAGAGACAGCATTGAGATCTTCCTCATCCATATTGGATTCATAAAGAAGTGCCAGACGCTGCTCAAACTCTTGATCAGTCATGGTGTAATACCTGTGTTGGTACATACTCATATTAGGGGTGGAACCACCCCATATTGGGGTGGTGTGTGACACTCATAGACCCGTCCATACCCTTCCACTATCACACATATATTGAAGAAGGTATTTTTCTTCATTTCCATGCGCTTCTACCTCATGTGGGGAATCCACACCACCCCCACTACAATCAATTCCTTTGTATACAAGAGAACCCCGTTTAAGTTTAAGACTACCATCAACCCACTGCTTCACATGAATCAATTCATGCACAAGCGTAGTTGCATAAAGACGTTTATTGAGATTTGACTGTATCTCAATTAAAAATGTACGTGGATACCTCTCACCACCCATAATGTCACACCAACCATAAACACCCTCTCGCTTCAATCCACGATGATGTACTGTAATGTCGATTTTATGATTGGGATAAAATGTAGTAGCGAACCATGTCAATATATCTTCGCAGAGATACTTTGGATACCCATAACCAGTGGTCTCAAAATAAAGCATGAAATTGCTAATCTTGCTTTTTTATTCTAGCATACCTTTATGTCCCAAGACTTTAGCATATCTTATCTGTCCCCGCCTATTGTTAAGTCTTACTGCTGATTGTCCCCATTGAGAATCATATGATAATATAAACCTATAACAATTACTTAAAGCAAAAAGATCAAACAAATCATGTACAACTTCCCTTACAGTACTAGATGCCACTTTGGTAAAGGAATCTAAATCCAAGTTATACTCCTTTGATATTAAACCTTCCCATTCATCAATATAATCATAAATGTAATATAAATTACGATACCTCTTTTTATAGTATTCGCATAACTCTTTTGGTAAATCTGTACTCATGTATATATTTCCCCTCACACTGTCAAGAGAATTGAAGTATTCTTTATCAGTAATCCAAGGAGGATCATTATCACATATTTCTCTGTCCTTCATAGTTTTAAGATTTGTCCACATTTTATAATATTCAAACCTCACTTTTGAATTTGGTAGAGACTTTAAAATATTATTCCAATGCTTTTTGGGAACAGGGACTCCATGCCACCTCCTCAAGTGAAAACCAGTAAAATTATCAAACTTACTACTAAAGAATGAATTTACTGCAGTTGATTTAAATTTTACTCCCCACAACGGATCATTATATTTTTTAATGATATCTTCATTAACAGCACACATTCCTTTTATGCGCCAATACTTATGGTTTGATATATGTTTACCATGATAGATCAGATTATTCCATTTTATTTGATCTATCTGCTCTCTACTCATCAAAATTGTATTTGGTAAATCAAGGATTTTATGTTCTACCCACTCATAATCAGGTATTACTACAGTATAAGAAAAATCCTGGGCACAGCGTGATGCTTGTGCCCAGGCAAATAATCTACTACCTAAACCCAGATCAAAACTATGATCAGATGAGTTACCTTCTATTAAAATATATCCCACTATCAACTAATAAATCAATTTATTTATTAGAATATCAGAAATTTTTGTTCCCCAATGCATAAACCAAATAAATGATCCCACAAAGATAAGTTTGTCGGTTCTTGTCATTTTGAAAAAATGCTATACAACCATGCAATTAAACAGATTACAGCAATTGGTAAAATAATCCACCAATACTCCACAATTAACCAGAGTACAAATACAATACTACCAATGACTACCCATCCACCAACGTCTCCAGCATCAGTGAGTGAAGAACCTCCACCCACCTCCCTAAGATTACGAATGTAGATAGGATCATAAAGTTTTTCAATTTGTTGCCTTGCTGTACCAATGCTTCCTGCTTCGGTTGTGACTTTAAAATCAGTTCCAGTCGGGACTGTCTTAATAGATGCTTCAAATGTTGGCATGTTAATTAAAACTTTTCAGTGTCATCTAAATGATTAAACCAGGGAGAGAACAGTGCCAGCATTGCCCATGCAACGCCAGCACTTATAATAAGAAAATATATCATCGCATGTAAAGGTAACCACCCGCCCAATCACACTTCTCAAGCATCTCTTCGCGCTCGCTGATGATCATGAGATTGTAACGAACACCTTTAGCAGGCGCTTTTACACTGGCAGGTTTGTACACATAACCATTTTTCTTGTCAATGAAAGCATGGATGCTGTCACGACGACCGTTGATGGTCATGTAGATTTTGTGATACTTACGACCAGAACTATCAAGTTCATAACCGTAATTGTACCCAACAGAAGTAGGAGCAACTTGAGTGAGAGCATCACACAGCATCAGGCAATACTTGACGATGTTGAGGTGGATGGTGTTGCGGGCGTCTTGTTCTGCTTTGAAGTCAGCGAAGGTGGTAGTAGACATGATGGGTGTCTGAACTGATCTAATAATAAAGGGTCTACAGGTGACTGGAGACCCTTGTGTGCCAGTTATTCAGGCGTCATACCCCAAACCACGCAGAATGGCACGACGAGCACCATATGCAAGATGTTCATTAGAGAAGGTGCCAATCTTGATCCAGTCTTCCTTCCAGTACAGTGCCCAGCGACTGCTTCCAACTACTCCACGGACGACAATAGGATTGTCAATACCAAGGGGGTAAGGCATGATTGTTTTTGATGAGACCTTGTAATTATATCGCGGGATTGGCGTTGAGGTAATACCCCTTCCAATCAGCAACTCTTATACATTCATCAATATCCCATGACAGATCCTTATTTGGATAACCATTAGATCTTGGTTTATACACTGTTCCCGTGATACTATCTATGATGGCATGTAAAATATTACCATCTTCATTGTACTGATATATTCTATAGTATTTTTTACCACTAGTATCAAGCAAAAATGAACCCAAATCAAGATTCTTATTGAGTTGTCTCTTCCTTAATTTAACCTCAAGGGTCTCACCTTCTGCTTGTTCCTTTCTAGTTAATATAAACTTAGTTTGATTTCTATAGTGTGAAGTTAACTTCAAACAAAGCAAACCAGATTTATTGAGAACATTTGAGTTCATTTTGCTTTATGTTTTACTTTATTTACTATTTAATCTATTGTTGGTCCCCAAGTACCACGATCACCTTCTTTCCTATTTTCAAGTTGATCAAGAATAGAATCAACATGAATTACGCTATCAATTTTTTGAATCATATCTGATATGCAGGTACATACCATTGGTCTTTCTTGTCTAGCGGCAAAAGCAAGTGCATTGCGAAGTGATTGCTCTGCTTCTTTAAGTGAGTCTTCTACTGATTTTGATAATGCCATAGTAATTAAAAGTTAAGTTTAAATAAACCAAGTAACGATAGAGTATCTAACACCTTCAATAACCTTCATTATCTCGTGTGGATACATGAAGTTTGAGGGGAATACTATTATAGATCCTGGCTCTGTTCTAATTTGAATATCTCTATCAAAAAATGCCATCTCACCACCGATATAATCATCATTTAGATTGATTGACATGGACAGAGTTCTTGGATTTGCTTTATAACTATCAGTATGTTGACGATAGAA
>Ga0196905_1001029_pt1 | contig 10799 bp, 1 predicted proteins | sample CB_VirMetaG_3_FD_169098 | JGI IMG/M metagenome (GOLD analysis project Ga0196905, IMG submission 169098) | Freshwater to marine saline gradient viral communities from Chesapeake Bay - CB_1508_1S Viral MetaG (v3) (version 3) | ecosystem: Environmental > Aquatic > Marine > Coastal | place: USA... | reverse complement strand
AATTCGTACATTGCCGATAACTTTGCAAAAAACAATGTACTACCGGACAACACTTGGGGTAGCGGCACTACGGCATATACGATTGACAATGCTACGCTAGCAGTTGCAAACCCTACGTCTACCGCAGATTCAGCGCAACAGGCAGTAGACACATCAGTACTGGGTAAAAGTAGTTTAGATGATCTAAGAAACACTCCGGGTTTTGTTGAAATAAACGGGAAATACTATTTAAATCAACTAGGTGAAGACGGTAAACCAGTTAAAGATGCCTCTGGTAATCCAGTACGTCAGGAGTTTGCTGTTGACGAGAATAACAACCAGATCGTCTATGTTGGTGGAGACAAAAGCGGAGACCGGTGGTCAGTACCCGGAACCTCTAAAGCCGATACCGTTGACCAAATGGGTGAGGACGAACGTGCGGCTTACGAATCAATAAAGGGTCTATCAGAAGAATATGGAAAGTTCGGTAAAGCCACCCTTGCAGCAATCAATGCTCCTGAAAATGATTTCGCTGGGCAGATCAACGCCCAACTGAACCAGTTTCTGAACGGATATACAGGCACAGATGGAAAACCTGTCAAGGGATTCCTAGACTATCAAAGTGATCTGGAAGGAGCAGGACAGACTCTAAAGACCGACATGCAGGGTCTGCAAAGGCAGTACGATCAAGCCTATGCGAGTTATGAGGGGGAACTTAATCCTTTGCGTACTCAGATGGGAACCATCACCGATATGTCGATGGATGTTGCCCGTGATGCAAACGATCAAAACTACTATACCCGACTCAAAGACACCTTGTATGCGGACGCACAGGAGTCGATCAACCGATCTGCATCAGGCGCAAAAGAAACCTTAAACCAGACCTATGCCAACGCAGGACTTGATCCGAGTTCTCCTGCGTTTACAGCAGCAATGCGAGATTTGGCAAAGTCTAGAGCCGATTCCGAACGTAGTGCAAATCGTCAGGCGATTTTGGATTCCTATGGTCTCGGTAGCCAGATGCTGACTAGTCGATCCAATGCGTTGACCGGAGCATCAAATGCGATTGGGGCAGAGATGGGTGCATTGGATTCGTTGTATGGTGTGAAATTACAAGGTCTAAACAATCGTAAAGACATGATCGGGCAAATTTACAATGTGGATAAAAACAACGCCACGGTTGGAATGCAGGGACTGAACACGGTTCTGGACACAGGTCTGAAAGGAATCTCTGCCAACCAAACCCAATTCAATAAAAATATCGACCTGACCAACAGCATCTACTCCAACCTGATCAACGCCCAATCAGGAATACGCAACCTTGCCGATCAAGAAGGCCGAACAGCCGAAGGGGATCTGATTGACTTTAGCAATGCTGGAAAGTCTGATGATTTCACCTACGGGTCATTCGAACTCGCATTACAACAAGCCTACCCTGACGGGAATATTCCTGATTCACTAAAGACTCTACTAGACAAATACAACCCCAATAAATAGGACAAGACAATGGCGAATCGATATGCGTGGGGGGATACGCTAGGCGCACAACTCTATGGGAGATCCCTGCAATCTCTGGCAGCAGAACGGGAGAGACAACGTCTGCTGGAGGAAGAACGTCAACGAAGGGAAGCTGAAATCCGCAGACAGGAAGAACAACGTAAGAAAGCTAGCGATCACGGTGCTTTCGGACAGACTCTACAAACCATCGGACAAGTCGGTGGGGCCATTGTAGGTGGGATGTATGGTGGGACACCGGGTGCAATTGCAGGGTCACAACTAGGTTCTGCTGGGGCATCAACGATCATGAATCTTTTCCCAAATGTGGGGGGAACAGAGCCATCAGGAGACAATCCGTACTACAACAAACCTAGTGATATGGCGAAATTCAGCAGTACGCTGAATACAGGTCTGCAAGCGTATGGGATGTATAGCAAAGCGGCAGCAGCACAAGCCAAACAAGATTTGATGGATGAGATCAAAGCAGATATGCAACGAAATGTTAATAGTGGCATATCTCCCGGCCCCGGTGCTCCTGCTAGTGAAAAATACTTCGACTATAAAAATGCAACAGCCTCACAGATTTCAGATCGGATCAAGTCCTTACCGAGTTGGCAGAATGCGACAGGTCTGTTTGGCGAACAATTAGTCAATGACTCTGCTGCATTGTCGATTGCCAATAACACCTACGACCAGATCAGTCAAAGTGCACTGGCTGGTCTGCAGTTCATACAGGGTCTAGATAATAATAAGGCAAAGCAACAAGCACTGCAAAACTGGCAGAATACCTACGGACAATCCAGAGCAGAACTGATTCCAAAGTATGGATTGGAGTCAATGCAACAGAGTGTTCAGAGTGGGATGGAAGATGCTGCAACTAAGAAAAGCCAAGATGATCTGACATTTTCAATCAACTACGCAGGAAAGGTGCTAAGTAATGAACAAGCCGCAATTCAGCTTACTGAGCTTAAAGAAGAAATAGCGAACAAACCCAAAAAAGAAGCTGAAGCCAAGTACCTGCAACTAGCAGAACTAGGACTCAAGGCAATCCAGGCAGGCGCACCATACGATCCCACAGTCTTTGAAGCTTCTGAAAACGTCAGTCCTGAACTAAAATCCCAGGTGTCTGCGCTAGCCAGTGCCTATGCCACTTCCTACAGTAAAGCTGAAACTGCCAAGACACAGCAGCAGACCCGTGAAGCCGCAGAACAGAAGTTCAAGCTGACAATGGATGTGATGAAGAATGTTCCCTGGGAGGCAGAACCATTGCGGCAGCAACTAGCCCTTGGGGCCACTAAAGATCCGCAACTGCAACAACTGCTGAGTCTGCTTGGGCCAAAGAAAGAAGGTGACAGTACAGATCCTGCTAGTCCGTATAGTAAACAAACGATGGCAGCAGCCCAGGCCAAGTACCTGTTCTATTCCAAGGGTGGTGGCGAGTTTGATGAAGTTGATCCAATGACGGATGAGGCAATTAAAGCAAAAGTTCTAAGAGAAGATCCCAACTCTGCTGTTACCAAATATATTGTCGAAGAAATTATAGGTGACAAGGCTAACCGTCAGGCTGCTCCTGAAGCTCAAAATAATCTGATTGACCAGGAAGCTTCTAAGGACAATAGCAAAACTGACTCCATGTCACCTGATGTGCTAGCCGCTTTAAGTTCTACAGGTTTGACTTTTGTAGATCAAACCGCAGGTACTTCTCAAACCTCAGAATCTCCGACTGTACAGGCTGCTGCAGCACAAGGGGTGGATGTGAACGCCTCAACCGTGGAACCTGTACCTGACAACTCTCCTACCAATCTACTGCGTGAACTAGCAGACTCTGATCCACAACTAGCACAAGCCATTGACCAACAAGCGAAAGCACTTATTCCTGAAATTAGGAATTTGATTTCTAATACTGAAGAATTGAAAGCCGCATATCGGCAGGAAAAAGAAAACTACAGACAAATGCTAAATACCAGCAGTATGACGGATCAGCAGTTGTTCGGACAATTAGCCAGAATCCGTAGTATCGAAATGTTCATTGAGCTTGTACAACAAAGACAGCAAGGACAGTAATGGCTACACCGCAGCAGATTGGCAAACAACTAGGGCAGGTTACCCAACGCTATTACGCAGATAATGATTTTACCTGGACACAGGCATCTGCGGAAATTGACAGACTTCTGGATGAACTCAATGCCACCGCAAATGACCGAAGACTTGTCAAAGATAAACTGCTTGGGGCAAACACAGATACCTTTGGGGGAACGGTAGCTCAATCCGGTAAGGAAGTACTGGATACCATAAGCAATTTTGGAACACTGTCCCAGCAAAGTTTCGGCAATCTTTTTGAAGAAATGGGCCGCCCGAATCTGACAGCAGAACAGAAGAAACTGTTTGCCGACTCTGAATTGGAAGACTCTCCATCTGCTTCTCCACGATACAAAAGTTTTGTCCCTGATGTCTTTGAACTTCCTGGCATGGCAGCCAGAGGTTTACGGGACTATGTCATAGAGCCTTCGGGACTAGCCGACTGGTACAGGGAAAACATCAAACCCGACATCTATCAGTACGGACAGGAATTAAAGGAGGATAACAAGGCAGACTATCTCAAGGTTCCACCAACCAAAACCTTTGTTGGCAAGGCAGTTCGTTCAACTCCAGAATCCATTGCGCCTACAGCCTTGGGTATTGGTGCAGGACTTGTTACAGGCGTACCTGCCAGAGCCGCAGGGAAAGCTGCTGCCGATGTGGCAGCAAGAGTTGTTGGCACAGGTGTGGGGCTAGGTACATCCCCGTACCTACTTGCTTCTGAAGCCAACCGATCTCTTGATGCCCATCCTGTCTGGCAGAAGCTGACCAAGAACATGAATGACGCAGAGAAAAACAATCTGCGAGAAGCCATCAAAAGTGCCAACACCGATGTCATTTTCAATGACAAGTTCCTGAACGAGTACCAGCTACTGCAGATGGGTACAGCCTTACCTGCTGGCTCTTTCCTGTTCAGAGTTGCCACAGACATGGTAGCCGAAGGTATAGAGGAAGGCTTTGATGATTCCGCAATTGTGGCAACAGTTCTGAACCGGAACATCCAGAACTATCTGCGCAACACCGACAATCCTCTGCAGGATGACCCAACTTTAGTAACCAACAAACTTAGCTGGATTTTACAGAACCCAGGAGAAGTGGCAGAGAATTTTGCTCTAGGTGCAGTAGGATCGTTGCCAACTACCCTTGGAGTCAGTGCCGCAGAGTCCATGCTTACGCCAGGTTCCCCTAGTCCTGGGAATGTAAATGAAATCGAAAAGCTGACAAGAGCCATCTACAATCAGCTAAAAACACTGACTCCTGATCAGCAGGCCCAATTGCTGACTCAGGAAAATGTGCAGACTCAGCTTGATGTATTGCGTAAAAAGTCTGCCAATGGGGAGCAGTTGACCAAAGAGGAGGAGGTTGTCCTACGTCTTGCCAACAGTGTTGAGGAGGAGTTTGACCTTGGCATTGAAAACTTGTCTCAGGAATCTCAGGAAGACACCAGAGAAGGTACACGTTCTTCAGAAGAGATTGTCATCAGTTATGAGGATCTGCTGCGAGATCCTGAAGGCACAGGAGAAAACGTAATCCAGCAGGCACAGGATAAGGAAGGAATTGATGATTCAGGTATTCTCAAACCACCATCAAAGCGAGTTGATGATTCTGGTATTCTTGCAAGTTCAGAAAGTCCTGTACAACTGAATCTTTTTGAAGAAGCGGAACGTACCCAACCAGAGCCACCTGCTGCTGCCCAGCCCAAGGCAAAGCCTGACAGGTTTGAACTGACCTATCCACCAGAGACACAAGCCAGGAATCAGGATCAGCAAACGCTGGAGCAGTTCTATGCGGATCTAGATGAAAACAATCTGCTGAATGACTTCTCTTCTGTTGGTGAAAGCACCGATCTGGGTTCCACTAGTTCTGCTCCACAGACAGCTAGGGATTTTTCTGTCAGACGTACTCCAGGTGAATACAACGAAGCACAGGACATGGCAATCGCAGAAGCCGAAGCAGCCAATCGTCCGACCCGACTGAATCTGACGGAAGCAGAAGATCAGCAGATTGAGGCTGAACTTGATCAGGCCATGCCGAAAAGACCTGTTGGCGAAACACCCTTACCTGAAGGTGGGGTTGAATTCTCTGATCCACGAACTACCAACATCGGAGAGATCCTTGGTGATTTAAACCAGCAGGAGATGGATGAACAGTCTCAGGCGGAAGCCGATGCCGAAGCAGAACGCTTGCTGGAGGAAGATCAATTGATCACTTTGGCTGATATGGAAGAACAGCAGGAGCAGGCAGACATTGCTGCAATGGAAAGAGACATGGCGAATGAAGCCGATCTGACTCCTGCGGACATGGATCTTTCTCTGGATCTGGAACGGACTAAGCCTTCTGAGGTTGCCAAGGGATTGAAGATCAATCCTGAATCGAAGAAAGGTGCGGAACTGTTGAACCAACGGGTGTTGGAAGTACTAAGGGATGTACTGCAGGAGAACTTCCCTGGTGCGGACTTTGTGCGTGTTGTGGAAACTCTTGAGGACGCAATCAATCTGCCAAATCTGACAGAAGGGCAACGCAACAACCTTAGAGCAAATGCTAGTAAACTTGGGATTGAAGCCTTCAGTTATACCGATAACACAGGAAAGCCCGGAGTAGTACTGATCGGTGAACAAATGGAGATTCGTGGGGATCGCAAGCTACAGTTCCCAGGCAGAGAACCTCGACTGATGTCAGCGATTCGCAGAGGTGTAAAGATGTTCCACCACGAATCTCTTGGACATGAGGGACTGAAACAGTTGCTGGGAGACAAGTATGCGGACTACATCCAGCGGATTTACAAAAACCGTGAGAAAGACATCAACAAATGGCATAAACGGAGATACCCAGATCAATACAAGGATGCCAAACGTGCCGATGATGATCCACAGAAAAGAGAAATCGACAAGGAGTCTGTCCGTACAGAAGAATGGCTAGCCCAGAATTTTACAGAAAATGGGGTGGCCCCATCGGGAATTTTTGATTCAATCAAGATCTTCCTGAGAAACGGAGATACGAGCGATGCCGCTATCAGGCGAAAATACAAAGAGGTATATCAGATGTTGGCTAATGGTAAAAAGCCGACACCGACCCGTCAGGTGGACACAGGAGCATCAGCCGCAGGAGAACCCGAACAGACCCAAGGCACACCCGATCCTGCAAGTTTACTGAATACTCAACAAGATCAGACTTCTAGCCCAACTCCACCCCGTACTAAAGAAAAAGTCCTAGCAGATATTGACAAGCTGGAGAATGAACGTTCACGGTGGAAGAAATACAGCAGAGGAAAATCCCCCATTACCAAGCTTCGGGCAGATCGTAAGATTGATGAGATTGAAAAAGACATTACGATTCTGACCAAGGAACTAGTTGATCTGGAAGCACAAACGGAACAACCGCAACAGACACAGCCAACTTCAGAAACAGAACAAACCCAACCAGCTTCAGAAACAAAGCAGACACCACAGCCTCAAGCTCAACCTGCCACTTCCAGAGACACATCTCAGGATACAGGAGAAGCAGGCATACTGATGAGTTCTGAGGCTGAACCGCAAATCACTCAGGCACAGGATAGAAAGTACGCAAGCCTTGTAAATCGGGACAGGCTTGATGAGGCCCAGCAGATGGTGGATGAGCAGGCAAAAGCCAGGGGGTACGACAAACAGGGTCTGCATGGTACAACCCATAAGTTTACCGTCTTTGAAAGAAGTCGGGCCTATAGCGACAACAACCTTGGACAGGGATTTTATTTTACCACTAGTGAAGATGACGCTTCCACCAACTATCAGCAAAGCACTGGGGCTGATCTGACCAATAGAGTAGAGCAACTTGCCGAAGAATTGGAATCAATGGATGAGGACATGACACGGGAAGATGCTTTGCGTACCGCACAGGAACGCCTGGTCGGGCCTGAGAATCGTTTGATCAAGGCTTTCATCAAGTTCAACAATCCTGCGATTCTTGGCAGTGACGGGCAAACTGCAGAGATGTTCACCGAACCGTACAGTATGTACAACGAGGAAGATCTAGCGGAACTGTACGATCAGGCTGTAGCGGAACTGAGTGATGAACAGGATGTAAGTATTGAAGACCTAGATCCTGCTGATATTCGTCAACGTCAGGAAGAACTGGCGGATTACAACGGGTACTACAATCAGGAAGAACATCCTGTGCTGGAAGCAGTCAGAGAAGTTATCCGTGAATACAATGCCGATTACTTGAGCGAACCTGATCTGTCTGAGCTATCGACTAACCTGATTGATGGCATGAGCTATTCCAATCTAGAAGATCAGTTACGTAGAATCTTTGAAGACACCTACGACTACGACAATGGCAGGAATGCGATGGGTGAAGCAGTACGCAGGGTCTTTGAGAAGATGGGACATGACGGAATCATCGATCACACTGTTGACCGAAAATTCGGCACAGCCAGCAGAATGCGAGGAATGGAAGGGGTTCGACCAGATACAACACATCTGATTGCCTTCCAGCCTCAACAGATCAAACTAGCTGATCCTGTGACCTATGACGATCAAGGTCAGGTAGTTCCGCTGAGTCAGCGTTTTGACGATAACCATGTCGATATGCGCTATTCCAGCGAAGCATGGCATGGCGCAGGGAAATGGTTTGATCGTTTCTCCACCAAGTTCATGGGCAGTGGAGAAGGTTTGCAAGCATATGGTTGGGGTCTGTACTTTGCTGGCAAGAAGCAGGTTGCCGAATGGTATCGTAATGCAATGGAGAAACGCAATAAAAAACGCAGCACTCTCAATTATGGGATATTTCCGTTTGATAAATATTCCATGTCTTTTGACATGTACAATGGGATTAGAAAATTTCTAGATGAAGCCGAAATACATTATCAGGTTAAACCAGCTTTAGTTTCAAAACTATCATCTGATAAAATTGAAAAACTTCGTAGTTTTTTAATTGATGATATTAATGTAGACATTGATGATTTGGAGCAAAAGGTTAAAGCAGATGAAACTCACAGTGCTAATTTACGCAGACTAATAAATGTTGTAGAAAATTTAGATCAAAATAAAGACGTTACCTACAAGTTTGAAAAAGATGTATTTAATAACATTTCTGATGACCCTAACTCTCCGTTTTATGGAGGTGACTTAGGTATAATACCTCAAGGAGATATGCCTCCAACTGATTTAGGAGCAATTTACGTAAAAGGATTTTCGGCAGTTGAACTAGATTCACGTTATGAAGGATCTCCTTATGGAAGTGATTCATTAGATTTTGGTCAGTACGAAGGACTTGTAGATGACAATCGAAAAAATATGCTTTGGCTGGATCAATCTGAAGAGTGGATTACAGATCGTGTAGTTCAGACCATTACAGATTGGATGTCTAATACAGGAGCCTATCTTGAAAAAGAAGATACACGATTCCAACAAAGAATGGAATTGGCAAGACAAGCTATAGAACCAAAGTCTGATACTTACCAAACAGATGAGTTAATGTTTGAGAGGTTTGATGGTATAAGAGAAGCAAAAGAAAAAATGGATTTGGCCCGTTCTCCAAAAGAATTAAAGTTTGCTTTACTGAAACATATAACAAATACCCGAATCGATCTGGACAACAACATCAATAAGATAGAAGCAAATATAACTGATCTTAAAAAAGAAATAAAAGTAATTGAAGATTTTGATCCTAAAAAACTAACTGAAGATAAAGCTTCATCTGCTGATAGAGCAACGCTTTATAACGTAACTCTTAAACCGGAAGATGATGAATATTTGATGTGGGATAAATCCTTTGCAGATCAATCAGATAAAGTGAAGGAAGGCTTGAAGATGTTGGCAGAAGAACTGGAGACTACTTTATTTACAAATGTGCCAACGATTGCGGATCGCAATGGGAACCTCAGACCGATTGCTCCAATTCGGAGGAAACAGGAGAAACTTAATGAACTAAAGCAGATCTTCAAAGGTAATGCACCTGCCAAAGAACCAGGTCTTAACTTTAGCAAAGACTATCCAGACTCTGGGGCAAGTGTCTACAGAATTGTTGAAGATATATTTAACTCTGATGAAAAAGCTTCTTTGGAGCTATTGAAAAATGGTATCCGTGGCAACAAGTTTCTTGATGGGCAGAGTCGGTCAAGAGGTGAAGGTAACTACAACTACGTGATCTTTGATGATCAGGATATCGACATCAACATGCGGTATTCCAGCGAAGCAAGTCTTGAGAGTTTCAAGAGTTTACGTCAGCCTAAACAGATTATTGATTCAATCAAGGATGTACTCACCCCCGATTTGCTGAAGCCACAGTTTAGGGAAATGGCTAAGAACAACAGGTTCTGTGGACATTGCTATGCAGCTTCAGAAGCATTGTACCACATGCTTGGTGGCACAAAGTCAGACTACAAGCCTGTTCGGGCCAAAGATGACGAAGGTGTGACACACTGGTGGCTTCAGCACAAGGACACCAACGAAATCCTTGATCCGACTGCGGAACAGTACACTAGTGTTGGTAAACAGCCTCCGTATGACAAAGGCCGAAGTGGTGGATTCCTGACTAGGATGCCCTCTTTCAGAGCCTACGAAGTCATCCGCAGAGTCAATCAACGTCAAGGTCTTGAGAATCCTGATACCCCACAAGATATGCTTATGAGTTCAGAAGCCCGTCCAAACGGCATTGTTACCTGGTTCTCTGGTGGAGGAACCTTGGAAGCAGGCATTGGCAACCTGATGTCACTGCAGGCAGTAGAATATTCTTCCCCAATTCTGGAACACTTCAACAAGGCACACGGAACAGATTATCAGCCAAGAGATATCAACTCTGTCAATCCTAAAGAAGTAGCTGACCTAGATCCTCAGTTGTTCCATGCTTCCCCTGTCTGCAAGAACTTTAGTTGTGCCAAGACCTTGCGAGGAGCAACCGAACTAGATCGACAATCTGCAGAGCAGGTGGCTAGGGTGATTCGGGAATCGAAACCACCTGTGGTGACCGTGGAGAATGTACCAGACTACAGTAAAACTGCTCTGTTCAAACTAATTACCGATGCTTTAGATGAATCAGGCTATACCTGGGATCTAGTCATTCATGATGCTGCAGATTACGGAGCAGCACAGAGCCGCAAACGTATGTTGGTACGGGCTGTACGGGAAGGGGAACTTCCTGCGTTGCCGCAGAAACAGCAGCCACAGGATTGGTACACCATGCTGGAAGACCTGATCGATGATGCGCCAGACTTTCCGTTTACGGCACGAACCAGGGAAAAGAACTGGGAAGTCGAGCGGATTGAA
>Ga0196905_1001026_pt1 | contig 10811 bp, 13 predicted proteins | sample CB_VirMetaG_3_FD_169098 | JGI IMG/M metagenome (GOLD analysis project Ga0196905, IMG submission 169098) | Freshwater to marine saline gradient viral communities from Chesapeake Bay - CB_1508_1S Viral MetaG (v3) (version 3) | ecosystem: Environmental > Aquatic > Marine > Coastal | place: USA... | reverse complement strand
TATTTCGCCCGGCCTTTAGCAGTCAGGCCCGCGCCCTTGGAGACGGGCAATTTTTCCCCTCGTCCAACAGCAAGCGACGGGCCTTTTTTCTTGGCTGCCATTAGGCCACCACAGCGCCATACAGCGAGACAACCCACCATTCAGTTCCGATAAATTGAAGCGTAACGGCCTCGCCCAAATTGTTGAAGGTGATCGTGGTGCCATTGCCAAAGTTTGCAGGCGTCAGAATGCCAGTGTCGCCACCTGCTGCCTCAGCAACATAAACAATCGTTTTTAACTGTCCAACAACGCCATCAGCAAGCGTCAGTGCATCGCCTGCACCAGTCGATGAAAACGCCGTTGTGTTGGTGACAATATCAACAGCACCTGGGCCACTCAGAGACTGAACACTAGTTTTCATCCAGTTGATTGCTGGTGCGCTTACGGTTGGGCTGTTTAGTGTGGCCGTTCCAATTGTCGGGCCAGTGCCAAATACAAGTGCGCCAGTGCCGGTTTCATCGGTAACAGCTGCTGCCAAGTTTGCGCTGCTTGGCGTAGCAAGAAACGCCTGCACTGCTGCATTGATGCCAACCAAAGCGCTGCTCAGGTTGTACCAAGAGTTTGCCGCTTGATAGTACCTGAACGTGACAGCAGCACCGGCTTCAAGCGTGGTGATTGTCCCATAGATTTGGGCCGCCCCATTGATAGCAATGGTCAACGCAGTAATGTCCTGCGTAGTGCTAATCGTGACCTCGGTTCCGTCAGGCGTGGCCGTGTTCAGTGGCAGAGTTACAGTGCCAGCCGCGAGGCCGCCAGCGGGTTGAATCAATATCCACTGTGCTTGTGATACAGGCGCCGGAATGGCGTAGTTAAAGCCAGTGGCAGGCGTGATAAAAGTCGTGGCCACCGTAGGCGCTGCGAACGTCTGCTGGAAGTATTGCAGGAGCGCGCTGATCGGCAGGCGGCGTGCATCGCCGTTGTTCGGCGTATAGACCGGCAACTGGTCGCCGGAGCTGACCTGATTGAGTAGCGGAAGCTGGTTAATGTACGGCATGGCGCGGCCTCAGTTGTTGTAATTGAGCCAGCCATCTGGGCCAGCATCCACCGGGTCGACCGGCTGATTGACAAAGGGCTGGTCGATGTTCCACGGCTTATTGCCTGCACCGACCGGAAGAGTATTCGGGAACTGCTGTTCTGGCGGCACAGCGGCACGCGATAGCAGGGTATTGTAGCTCTCGCGGGCGGTCATCTTGGTTTCAGCCATGGCAGTGCGGCCGTAACTCGGAGCCAGTTTGATGGCCAGATTGCAAATGATCGCCTCGTTGGCACTGTCTGGCACCAGCGTCTGCTCGCTCAGGTTTGAGTTCTGTGGGCTGCCTGGCAGCGGATACCCCAGACGGATACCCTTGCCATTCCACTCGGCCATCATGGCGTCGAGGCGACGCATGGCGCTCTCAAGCTGTTGCGGCTGGAGGTCGAACGTATACGATGCCAGCCCGATTTCCTCGAAGGCGGCCTCGACGAACTGACGCTTTGAATACCCCATTTAACCCTCCAGCGCTTCGGATATGCGCTTTAGCAGGAGCTTGTCGCTTGTACGGCCGTCGAACTTGATGCCAAGTTCTCGTGCCTTTTCTTCCAGCTCTGCGCGGGTCGGTGGCGCGTCATCAGGCTCGCAGGCCTGCTCGACTTGGGGTTCAGTATCGACCACTGCTGGCTTCTCTGCAATGGCAGGAGCCGAAACAATGGCGGCCGCCTGTGGCGCTGCTACTGCCGGGCGTGCACTTGCCTCAACAGCGGCCACAGCGGCCTCAAGTGTAAGATGCCAGCCTCTGGCGAGGCTGTTTTCCATCGAGCGCGTGTCGAACACATCCAGCACGCCATAGGTCAAGCCTGATTTAAGGCGTAACTTCCCCGGCACTTTGTACAGCGTTCTCTTTGCGCCCATGGCTCACATCCCTTTTTTGGATTTGGTCTTTTTCATGGCAGGCTTTGGCGCCTTGGACGGCTTACCCGCCTTCATGGCTGCCTCGCGTGCGACGTTGAGAGCAATGGCAACGGCCTGCTTTTTGGGGCGACCTGCCTTCTCTTCCGTCTTGATGTTCTCGCCGATACTGGTGCGGCTGTAGCCTTTCTTCAGTGGCATTATTCAATCCTCCAAAAGTGGCGAGGGGCCGAAGCCCCCCGCGCTTTGCATCAGGCGATGCGGTAGGTCACGAACGTATCAACGGCAGTTTTCCGGGTGCGGAAGATGGCCGAGGTCGAAGCAGCAACAACGGCAGGGCCGCTGATGTTGTTGTTCGAGGCTGCGTTGGTGATAGTCACGGTGTCAGTGCCAGCCACAGAGTTGTTGATCAGTACCCAGTCGAAGTACTCGTCAACGCCAAACTGCGAGGCATCTTCCATTGTTGCGCCATCAGGGAGCAGGACGGCAATCGTAGCGCCAGTGGCTTGCGTGCAGGTGATCAGGCCAGACATTACCTGAGCGCCCGTGAGCGTGCCAGCAGTGTTCTGCGTGGTAGGAGCGCCTTGGTAAGCAACACCAGTTACGACAGGAGCGACGCCGACGCTATACAGCACATCGCTAGAGCCTGGGCTCAGAACAAGCGTTGCGCCGTTGGCGTATGGGCCGAGAAGTTCGTAGCCAGTGAACGTGGCTTCGAGATCTTCCTGCACCGGGTAGTTGGGAAAGCCAACCAGCTCGAACACTTGAGCCTGAGCCAGGCTGTAGAGTGCGATCGACTGACCAGCGGTGAGGGTAACTTGGACGCTACCTTGCGCGTATGCGATTGAGTTAGACATTGTTTTGTCTCCTTTGTCCGAATTACGGCTGGCCGAAGATCAAGATACCGGACATCTCAGGCTGCTTGTTCACAACGCCGAAGAGAGTGTCGAGACGGTATTTGATGTTCATGTTGTTGATGTCGTAGAACTTCTGCATCACGAGCTCAATGCCCTGATCGGTCGTTCCGCGCATGACAGCCACGCCAGCGTCAGCAGGTACTGCATAACGGCCAGGCAGGATTTCAAGCGCATCGCGCTGCCAGAAAGGGTTGATCGTGGTGGCATTGGCGTTGAGCCAGGTGATTGCCGCAGCAGCGTTAGGCGCAGTGACAACACAGTTTTGGTATTGCAGCTCGGAATCGGTGCCGCCTTGCGCGGAAACGATTGCAGGGCTGATAACCATTTGTGTGCCGTTCACGATGCTGATGACGCGGAAGGTCTTGTCCTGACCGGTCGACTGCTTGGTGATATGGTGCACAGCTTCAACGTCCTCGATCGTGAACGCGTCTCCAGGAGCGATGCCGACCGTGTTGGAAACGGTGACAGTCTGGAAACGGTTGTCGACGTTGGAGATTTCTCCAGTGACCGCAACGGAAGTCGCAGTGGGCACCCAGAAGTTGCCAGCAGCGGGCAGCGTGCTGATCGTGGTCACACCACCAGCGGCAGCGGCCAGACGGTTAGCGTAATCCATCTTGAACGTCTCGAAGCCAGCAACCATGCCGACGAAGCTGCGCTCGTAGGCGTTGTTGGACTTGTTGCCGTTGAAGCTGCGAGCGCCAGTGCCTGCGCCAGTTGCGATGTTGCCAGCCAGACCGTTGTAGTCGCGGCTAGACAGCGCAAGGCTGCGGTCATAGTTGGGAACGCCTTGCTCGTTCATGAGTGCATCGCACTGAGCAACGTTGTCGTAATCACCAGCAGGGCCAGCGATGGGAACAACCAGCGTGCCTTGGGCAGACGCTACGTTCAGCATGGCGACGTTAATGTCAGAGGCCAACTTCTGCTTGGCAGACTCACCCAGACGCTGCTCTTGCAGAGCATCGCGGAGTTCTTGTGCGTTCATGATCCACGGCACTGAGCGGCTGAAGCCGATCGTGGCAGGAACAGACAGCTGCGTGTAGTCAACGAAGTTGGCCGTCATGTCAGTACCAGCGAACGACTGGCTGATGTACGGCTGTGGACGCCAGATGACGTTGTTGGTGCGGGCCATCATCGTCTGGTCAGTGTTGTAGATGCTTACGTTCTTGCTCAGCACGAGCAAGTCGTTAAAGCCTTCAAGGATATCTTCAAACGCTACGCGTTCTTCTTTGGAAAATGAGTTTGCCATGTTTAGGCACTCCTAAAATTTATTTATCGCTTTGCCCGTTGCTGTCGCTTGTAAGCCATGACTTTAGTGAAGTCACCAGACTTTTCAGCCTCAGCGCGCAGGCGTTCAAGGGTTGAGTCCACAGCGCCCGATACTGGCCCGGTTCCCCGGACGGTTTTCTCTGGCGGCGTGGCCGCTTTACGGTTTTGAACTTTCAATTGAGTCTCCAGTTTTGCTACCGCAAATGCGAATTTAACGGGGTCTTTTATCGAAGCCAGCTCCTTCGCCTTGCTTGGATTTTTGCCGAGTGCGTATACGAGCAGTGCCGGATTGTCTGCGCCTTGAAGAAGAACACCCTGTTGCGTGACGCTGAATGTCTCAGAAACTTGCGCTTCTGCATCTTCAAAGTCCCGCACCTTGAGGTCGGCCTTCGCTTTGCCGTACCCATCCAGCTTTGCCTGCCACGCCTGATTAGCTTCAACCTCTGCCGCACGTGCGCGGGCCTCTGCTTCATCGGCTTTGCGTTTTCTTTCGAACCACTCGGCAAGCTCAGTCTCGTATTTATCAGCATCGTAGTCGTGCTCCTCAAGGGTTGGCTTTTTCCCGACAGCGATTGGCCTCTCGGCCGTTGGCTGGCTGACGGACTTCAGCTTCTCCTCAAGGTCGCGCTTTTCACGCTGCAACTGTCGATGCTGTTTCCGCAACTCGCGCACCCATTCAGGCGCTTGAGCGTGCTCCTCTGGAGGCGGCGCTTCCTCCCCGATCGTGACCATTACCTCATCTTCTTCAGTCTCTGGTGCGCTGGCGGTAGCCTCTGGCTCCTCGCCAACCTCCTGATCCTGTTCGGTTTTGAGTTCTGGTACTTCGATCTCTGCCGTTTCGTCGGTCATAAAAACCCCATCCTACTCAGCCCAGAACGGCGGGCCGGATACCGTGATTCCCACCAGGCTGGCGGCACTCGCCGCAGGAACAGCCTGTCAAGGGTTGAAAGCAGTATAGTGCAAATTATTCCATCGGTAATGGTGGACTTTGAGGCTGTGCAATAACTGGAGGCTCAGGAGTCAAATATACCGGAGCCTGCGTAGCCGTTTGAGCTAAGTCACTGACAGTCTTGGCTGTTTCCAGAGCCTGCTTAGTCGCATCGAGATCCACTTTAGCAAGCGTCTCAATCGTCTTGGCGCGGATGAGCTCGCTGTCGGCCACTGTCCTGACGGTATCTGCACGAGCACGAGCGGCCTTGGCGATGGCTTCCTCGGCGGCTGCTTGCAGGAACACAGCGTTCGGATCTTGCTGTTGCTGCGCCTGCATGGCCTCCATCGCCAGTTGCTGCGCCTCTTCCTGCGTTGGCTTGACCACGCCCAGCTTCAGCAGGCGGCCTCGGAAGAAGTCCTGAACATCCTGGATGCCCTCGCCTTCCATGTTCATGATTGCCATGGACTGGAGTACCTGGCTGATCTCTTGATCCTGCGTTATCGCAATCATGCCCATCAGAGCGCGAACCGTCGCTTGGCGCTTGCTGCTGCTGGATGGTCCGACGTCAACATTGACATCGAACGACGCCTTGCTCAGGTCGTTTTCCATCTCAAGCTCGCCAGCCTCTGTGAGCGTTGGCCGCATAAGCTCGACCGTATCAACCTCGGACTGCGATCCAACCATCTTCATGCGACGGCCTTTTTCGACGTACACATCGCGGGCCATCTCCAGCCAGACCTCGCCGCAACGCTTGACGGCTTTGCTCCAGTTGCTGATGTAGATGAAGCTCTGCATGTCCACGCGCTGCTGAATCATCTCGACGGCCTTGCCGCTGATGTTGCTGACCAGCTTGTCGGCACCTTGCTGGTTGCCCAACACGTCTTGCATATCCTTCTCAGTGACCGTTAAAAGCGCCTCCATGGCCGGCGGGACGACGGGCGGCTTGGTGTAGCCTATAGGCCCTGTCGCGGCGCTGTTGCCATTCTGATCGGTCACAGGGTTGACCAGCAGATAGGGGTAGTTTCGCAGGTTATCCTCAGACCACATCAGTTGGTGGCCGGCAACCTGCTCGGGCAGGAATATTGGCTTTTCGATGCTGGAGAGCGCGGCGATCTCGCCTAGCTTTGACCGTTGCATGTTGGCCAGACGCTGGGCGTCCTTGGCCAGCCGCACATGGCCCATGCACCGCTCCACGTTGTCAATGAACCAGCGTTTGCCGTAGACCGGAATGATTGGGATGCACTTGCCTGCGATGTGGCCAAGATCCTCCAGGATGCGCGCGCCGTTCATCAGATACTTGCGCACCTTGCGACGCTTGACGCGCTTCTGCCGCACCTCGATGCTGCCGATGGCGCTGAGCGTGCGCTCAAGTTCTGGATCGGCGTCGAAGTCGCCTTCACTGTAACGCTCTTCGGTGCCGTCTAGGTTTTGGAAGATGCGGATGGTCTCTTTGACATCCTCGACCCGGTAATACTCGGCGATGTAGACCACATCAGGCGTCAGCCAATCAAACTCCGTCTGGTAGACTTCCTTGGGCCAGCTTGCCGGGTCGTCGCCCCATTCGGCCTCATAGGCAGCGCGGGTCACGGCGGTAATAACAAAGCAGCGGGTCGCGTCGGACTTGTCCTGACGCTTGGCATTAAGGTCGAAAAACACCGATGAGTCAGCGTCAAAGATCGGCTCGATGCGGATGCGCTGGCGGTCGTTGTCCTCGTCGTACTCGTCCTCCCATTCAGTGCGCAGCCTGAACGCCCCAAAGCCCCCGGCCACGGCTTCCTCGAAGGCATTGTCGTAGGCTTCCTCTGCGCAACTGTCCATCTCGTCAGCCCTGAAAAGGCCATCGCAGACATCGCCAAGCTTGTTGTCTTTGCTGCCGTCCTTCGAGACGAAGTCGACTGTCGTGCGGTTGTTGCGGTACTCGCTGATGATCCGCATGACCGCCAGCATGATCTTGTTGACCTCGAACTTGGGCTTGTTCTCGAACTGTTGGCCGATAGGGCCTTCCCACTGCGCGCCTGCTATCGAATAAAACCGCCGGTCTTGGAGGCACTGGAGACGTTCATCGCGCAGGGCTGACTGAATGTCATCGAACTCTTTGAGCGCCTCAGCGTGCAGATTGGCGAGATACTGTTCTTTGCTTATGCGGGCCATCGGTCACCTCCAGCGGTTGGCAGTGGCCAACGGCGTAAAATTTTGAACGGGCTTGACATTGGCAGCCCGTCTTACTCCCTCACAAGCATAGCGCAATGCGTCTATCAAGTGGTTTGATTTGTCCTCCAGCACCGGCAGCACGCGGCCTGTCAGAGGATCGGACTTGTATCGGTACATGGTCAGCTCATCAATCAAGTGCGTGCAGCGTGGATGCACCACGATGTCGAAGCTCTTGAGCCACTCGATGCCTTCCTCCACCGACTTCGGCCCTTTGACGGCGCCCATAATCTTGGGAAAGCCATGCTTCCGCATGTGCGCTATCGTCTCCGGCCTGGAGCTGTCAGCCACGATAGGCCACTTCTCGGCCTCTGGAACGGTCATAAACAGCGATGGCGTGTCCATGATCTCGCAGCCCACCATGTAGGCTTCGTGGTCGATGTAGAGCGTCCTGCCGACGATGTGGCAGCGCACCAGCACCGTAGGGTCGACAGCAAATCCCCAGTCAGCGCCGAGGCGGTGAACGGCATCAGCCGGAGCCTCGAACTCATCCACGCGCCAGTTACGGAACACTCTGGCCTCTGAGTTCTGGAGATACTGCCCTTGCCAGACGTGGGCATATTTGTCCGGATCGCGGTTGCGGTCGTACTCCATCTCAGCGCGCAGCACGTCCGGGAACCATGGGTTATGTTGCCAGTTGACCTCGATCACAGCAGCATCAGGCGGCGGCTTTGAACCACGCAGGAGGGCATCAATCGGATCGGACGCTTCTCTCGGGTTCCATGTGAACCACAGTTCGCTGCCAGGCTTTCGGATCGTTGGCCGGAGCATATCAAGACTGCGCTGGCTTAGGCTCTGCGCTTCTTCGACCCAGGCGCGGTCGAAGCCTTCGAGTGACTTGATCGAGTCAGCAGTGTGATTTTGCATACCCTCGAAGATAATCAGGCCGGCACCGTGACGATTTTTTATTAGCTTGTCCTGCACCTCGAAGTAGCTGCCGACGCCGAGTTCTTCGATCTTTAATTCAAGCAGGCGCTTCACTGATTGCTTCAATGACTTCTGGAATTCACGCACGCAGACGGTCGATGTGTTGGCGTCAATGATGTGCGCCTCAATGACCATCTGCGCAAACTCGTGCGACTTGCCAGAACCACGACCGCCGTGTGCGCCTTTATAACGCGCAGGTTGCAGTAACGGCAGCGCCCATTCAGGAGTCGGTATCTTAAGCGTGCCGTTATTTATCATTCTTGACGACGGTGCGCTGAATTGTTTTTATGACCATTTCACCACCATCAGCACCAGTATGTTCGTGCTTCTGCGTTTCGGCCCAACGCATTTGTGCCTTTGACCACCAGATCATGGCCGCGGTATCGCCGCCCATGGCCTTTTGAAATAGCGTCTTTCCGATCTGCCCGTTTGCCTTGGCCTTGCCTGCCACCAGTTCGGTGGAAAAGTGCGTGCGCAGCGTGTCCAGGTGGATACCGCCGCGGATCAGGATGGCAATCTGCTCTTGCGGCAGGCCGTAGCCTGACAGCGCCTCGACCTGACGGCGTTCCTCGTCGGTAGGCTCAAAGGCAGGACGGCCAGAGCCAGGCTGAGGGCCGCCACCGTTTGGATAGCGCGCACCGCCAGGCCCTTTCTTTTCTTGTTTGGATTTTCCTTCAGGCTGCTTCGGCTTAGCTGGCTTTGCCATGGCTCACCTCATGCAAAGAATGGAGCGTCCGGGTCGGTGTTGCACCGCCGCTGTGCTGCTGGTCGCAGTCATTGCCTATCTTCGGACGCTTAATTTTTTCACCACGGTACATTGATGCGCCCATTTCGTCAATTTTGCTAAATGGCAAGATTGGCACTGTTAGCCTTTGTCGAGCTTCTGGGTTCAAAAAATAAATATAACGCAATTGGAAGCCTGGTATCACTACACCGCCAACGGCTTTTGTGTATTCCTTGAAATTGTATTTTCCACCAGTGATATCGTAATAACTGCGACCACCAAGTTCTGGCCTGGCTGAAGATGGGTTGCTTTCCAATGTCATTTTGTGAATTGCGCTTCCGTTTGGCAATCTAATGATGTTTTCGGATTTTACTAAACCGGTCAAAACAAACCCAGCCGCCCTATATATCGTTCCATCACCGCATTGAGTGCCGTCGCTGAAACTGATAACCCATTGAATGTGAGGATAATGTTTTTTTATCAAACGGAAAGCAACGGCCATTGCGCGGCTCTCACTATTACGCGGCAAAACGTCGCTAAACGCCATCCTGTTAAGTTCAATAAAATCATTCCATCCGGTATTTTTTACAAGACCTTGTATTTTGCGTTTATCAAGTGACGGCCCGAATTGCATTGCCCCTTCAAGTTTTCCGTCAAGAAAAACACCAAAATGTAATTGGCTATTTTGAACAATTTTTCCGCTATAATGCACGCGCTTAACTAAAGCATTCGCCGCTTGTGCCGTGATTGGTTTAACAACAATATCTTTTGCACTAGCCATGCTGCGCCTCTAGCCATTGCTTGCAAATTAAAGCCAAGGCGTTTCCGTTGCTGTTTTCATTTAAGCCGGTGTCAACTATTGGGCTTGTTCTGGCAAGCGTCACGGCATCGTCAACAATATCAACTTGCTCGTCATGTAGCGTAAATGTTTTTTGTTGAAATGGTTCTCTCTCACCGTCTGGAAGCGTCGGCATTTTATCAAGTGAAACGCTTTCATCACCAAAACTAAACGCTTTGATTTCCTCGCCAGTAAACCCTGTCAGCTCAAGGTCAAAGCCTAAGCCTTCCAACTCGCCAAACTCCAACGCCAACATGGATTCATCCCAGCCTGCGTTTAGCGCCAGCTTATTATCTGCGATAACGTAAGCCTTTTTCTGTGCCTCCGTCCACCCCTCGGCAATGATGACGGGCACCTCGGCCATGCCAAGTTTGCGGGCTGCAATGATGCGCCCATGACCGGCAATGATCTGGCCGCTCTCATCAATCAGGACGGGCGTAGTCCAGCCCCATTCCTTGATGCTGGCGGCGATCTGCGCCACCTGGGCGTCGCTGTGAGTGCGGCTATTGCGAGCGTAGGGTATTAACCGCTCGATGGGCCATTGATGGACTGTATCAGCTGGGTTCGTCATCTTTAGCTGCATCTTTCAGGATGTTGAATGTAACGCCTACTGCCAGCACGCCGGCAAAGGCCACCAGTACGACGCCCATTGCCACGGCGTCGAGTACGCGCATCAGTGCTCCGGGTTGATCGGCCGGACCCTCTTGTACTCTGGGGTCTGCTCGATCCTCAGAATGTCCTCGATGGAGTACCATCGTACCTGCTCCCTCAAAATGTAGATCATGGTCGGCCATTTTGACAGTATAAGCGGCATCGAGCGCCAGTGTACGCCCCAGCGTTCAGCGAGCTGGTGCATGCTGATCATCTCGATCTCACCTGCCCGCATACGTCTGAGCTGGTTGTCTTTTGAGACCCCATACGGGATGACCTCAATCTGACCCCCTCGTGCCCTGAACATCTCCACGGCCGAAAGGATTTCCTCCCGCTCAATGTCCTTCTGCCGGATAGCCGTCTGTGTCGCGAGCACTGGTTTGGCTTTGCTGACCAGATGCCCGGCTATCGAATCATCACCCCAT
>Ga0196905_1001025_pt1 | contig 10811 bp, 14 predicted proteins | sample CB_VirMetaG_3_FD_169098 | JGI IMG/M metagenome (GOLD analysis project Ga0196905, IMG submission 169098) | Freshwater to marine saline gradient viral communities from Chesapeake Bay - CB_1508_1S Viral MetaG (v3) (version 3) | ecosystem: Environmental > Aquatic > Marine > Coastal | place: USA... | reverse complement strand
ACTGCTTCGTATACCTAAACGTGGGAAAAGTGTAAAGACAGACCAGAAATTAACAAGTGCAGTTGCTTGGGCGCTTTGAGTAGCGCCACCAAACATAGCAGAAACTATCTTTCCTCTATTTGCTTCGTAAGAAAGTTGTGCTAACTGTTGATAATCAAGAGTAGATATTGCACCACGCTCTTGGAATGGGTGAATAATACCTTGTGAATCAAATTCTAATACATCACCATTTTGTTTAATACCAGACTTAGATAAAACATTATCAAAACCTACAGGAACACCTAGTTTTTCAGTAACTGCTACACCAACTGAAGAACCATACTTCTCTTCAAGAGTTTTTCTTATATAATCTCTACCCTTTTCTATGCCTTCTATACCTAAACGTTGCATAATTGCAACATCAAGGCTACGAAGCATAGCAACTTGGTCATTTGCATCAGAGTTAATAAACTTAACAGTTAAAGCCTCTGATAAATCTTTAGGTAATACTTGACGTGCTGTATCTCTGAAGATATCTGCACTCTTGATAGATTGGTTTCTATCAGTAACATTAAGTTTAATCTCTTTATTTTGTGGAGTACGTGCTAAAAGAAGAGAAACTTTTTCTTTAAGGGTTTTGCGGGTAAATTTTGTAAAGTCTAATATTTCTGGACCTATTAATTCAGCCTCACGGGTTGAACCTGCCTTAACAAGTGCTTTTGATATTTCCTCAACTGATTTAGCAACCTCTTTAGTTGTACCAGATTTAGGATTTAAAAAGTTACTTAAGGCCTTTTGTGCACCATAAGTTAATCTACGCTGGTTTCTTGCAGTTGCTATACCATTACGGAAGAACTGAGTACCCTCAACTCTACCAGCCATAAACATAGATAGATTATCAACATTTGTAAAAACTGTCTGAGCACGGCTAGCGTTGACAACGTTGTTTCTTTCTAAGAAGTCAATAGCCTCATCATTGTTGTACCCAGGAAAACGTCTTTTAATATCATTACGTATTCCAATTTTAGCAATCTCATCTGTTTCATCATTAAGTTTTTTAATTGCAGGACCTAGTTGGTCGTCCCATAACTTAACTACATCTTTGTTATCACGGAATATATCTCTTACTCCAGCAACACCAAACTGTTCAATAGTCTTACGCATCTGAGTACCAGTTTGATTTTGTAAACCAAATACTCTGGCTTTAAGAGCAGCAGTGGCTCCGCCAGTAACCCAAGTTAATGGGTCAACTGCAATTTGATATATAAAATCTATAGGACCAGAAATACCTTTTATGCCAGTAGCACGGCTAATATCTCTACCTGGAGATACCTGTGCATTCTTAACGCCATCCATTACTTGTTGGAATGCTTCTGGATTATTGTAGGCTTCTTCTAGGGCTTCTAGTAGTTTTGGATTTATTGCACCACTAGCAGCAATAATTTCTCCTGGCTTTTTACCAGCAATTAAACCTTTTGCTATCTCTACTTTTTCAACACCAAAGTAATCCATAGCATTTGTTAATGCTCCTTGGTCATAAACTCTACGGCCATCCCAAGCATCACTAAATGACTCTTTAGTAAATAAACCTTCGCCTTGTGCAGCCTGACGGGCTAACAGGTATGGTGTATTAATTGCTCTATTAAAAACACCTGCTGCCTTAAACAATAAAACTAACGGACTCTTAAGAACTGTAAATCCAGTTTTTAATGCACCAGTAACATAGTTGCTAGCACCTGGCTCTGGTAACTGATAATCTGATTCTGGAAATAAAAACTTTAGTTTTTCTTGAGCACTAGGGTCTAAATCATTAAATTCTTTACGGGCAACATCAATAGGTAGTTGATTTAGTTTTTTGTTTTTATCAACAGTCCAACCAAATTGCTCTAGTTGGGTTCCTTGTTCCATAGGAATATTTGCGGCTTTAGCAGCAGCATAAAGGTTTGGACTAGCCTTGGCTACTATTGGGTTAAGACGATATGCCATTAGTACCCTTCGTCAAGTAAACTTCTATATATTAATTCAGCATCACCAGATGGGTCGTATGGGATTAAATTTCTAATTACATCTTGAATTGTGTATGAAGGATTAGGTAGTGCTGGCTTTACTTCTGAACCAGGTCCATCTCCTATATTAACTCCAGTAGTAATAGGTTCGTTAGGACGTGCAGTAGGCGCTATTAATGGTGTTGGCATTTTTATTTGTGGAATTGGATTGCCAGCCATAGGTGCTGCTACTTGATTGCTGTAGGTTTCTTGTCCTTGTCCGTATGGTAATCCTGGGATGTAAGTTGCAGGTTGTGTTGGTCCCCCATCAGTGCGTTGACTAAGAGAGCCAGGACCTGATATTGGGGCTGGGTTAGTCGGCTTTCTATATCCACCTTGTTGTGCCACACTTCCTCCTACTTAGTAAATTGTGTTTTAACATTTGCAGTACCACCGCACCACACATTGTATTGAATTGCTATATTGATTGCTTTCTTTGCTGCCCCTGATGCCTTAGCATGGGTCTTAGTTTCTAACTCCATTGCTGCTAATGCACCAAGCGCTAAGGTTCCACCAGAACCTATTGCGTATAAACCTTTGTCATCTCGCATATATCCATAGTCATCACTAACTTGATATATCCTTCCATTAAAACAAACTAATGCATCCCAACCAGAATCATCATCGTTCTTTGTTTTAGGTGTTGGGTCGTATCCACCATCTATTATGGTTTGCTTCATAGATGGTAATACTCTAATCATCATAAATCTATCTGGGTCTTGCGTTTTAATTACTTTAGGTGGTTGCCATAGGTTATTAAGAATATCTCCTACAATTGCATCACCTGCAACTGCAATTAGATACTCACCAATCTTAACTATCTTGTCGCATCCCTTGGCTACATATGGTCTATCTTGATATGAAGTTGTAGTATCTGCACCTAAAACAGCCCAGCCTTTACCTTGTATTCCAACTATTGCAGTCATTGTCCCCTTCTAACTTATCTTCTTACAACTGTCCTTGCACTTGCACTAGCCTGTCCACCAGAGGTTAAACTAGATAGAAGACTTTGTAGTCCTCCACCTTGCTCTGGTGATGAGATGCCTCCTACTGGAGCAACGGGAGCAGGGGACATTTGCTCAACCTGAGGAGCGCCAGCAGGAGGTAATTCTTCAGGCTTGAAGATTTCTTCAACTGCATCCTCAAGTGCTACTCCCTTTTGACGGGCTTTGATTACATCTGAAATTTTCATAATGATATCAGATGGGTCCATTCCCTGTGTAGCCATTTGAGGTATTGCTTGAGTATATGCCCCTAGCGCACCCAGTAATGAGTTACGCATTTCTTCAATCTCAATCTTCTCTTGCTCTTGAGTTACGTTAATACCAAATGGTAGTTCACGCATAACCATATCTTTAGAAATAATCTTAGCGCCTAATGCCTGTAGCATGAAGATAAGTCCCTGCGCTGGATTAAGACCAGCAAGCATACCATAGCGGACATCGGCTGAGTAATCTTTCTTAATATCCTTTGATGGTTTGTAATCAATGCTGTAAGGAGAACCAGCATCTACACCACGAACTGTCTTTTCAAAGTCAAAGAATACTTCATCTACTTCAAAGCAAATTGATATAACATCCTTAAGTACTGAGGCAAAGATAGCCTGAGCAGATTTAACTTGTGTATCAAATCCACCCATAAGGGCTTGAACGCCTTGACCAGTAATGATGCTTGCATCAAGATTACCAGTACGTGACTCTGGATAACGAGTTCCAGTTCTTAACTCTTGTTGTAGTAATGTTTGTTCAGTAAATGCACCACCAGGTATAGGTAGTTCTACACGGCGTACACCTGCTGGATTGGTAGTGCGAATAACAGCATCGCCACCAAATTCCATTTCTTGAACATCTTGCGGAACAACAATTGGTGATTGAACAGATTTCTCTGCTGCTTCCATCGCAAGTAATGCGAACCTATTACGAAGCAGTTGGATACCTAGGACATCATCAAATTGTCCACGCATTTCACCATCAACGCTTGGTCGTCTAGCAACAACAACCATCATCTTTCCAAGTGGATTAACCGCTTGTGAAAGGACTAGATTATTACGGTTAGGAACATAAATTAAAGATTGGTCTTTATCGTAATAACGAACAAAGTCAACTCTTGCATTTAAGTCTTGTCGATATCCTTCTCTACCCAGAAGTTCCATTTCGTACTCTGGGAATTGGGATACCAACTCAGCAATTGATAGTTCATATCTTTTAGCGAAGGCAATGCAGCGTCCGTAGCGGTCAAACTCTGGGTAAGCCCCTATTGGACTTTCTACTCTGATACGCGGCAGCCCTGCCTCTTCGTCTAATTCAATTATGAATGGGACGAAACCGAATGTGATGTAGTGGTCTGCACCTGTGTACATCTGTACTTGTAAATCTGAATTAGCAAAATAGTTAGAAGCAATACGAGTGCGCTTGTCAGCAAAAGAACGAGCACGGTCACTAACTTGATTAGCAGCAGAACAATTGACTGCAGGTAGTGGTGCCATAACCTCTGACAAGTCACGAGCAACAATGTCAATAAAGTTAGCAACTACGTTTGCGTCTACACCCTCTGGAAAAAACTCTGGATATACAGATGCAATTTTGCCTTTACGGACAGCAAGTACATCCTGTGCTCTAGAATCACGGTCAGCAGCACGGTGTTTAAGAGAATCAACTCTCGCTGAAATTTGCTCAATACTTAACAATTATCTACCTACCCTTATTCGTATAAATGAGGAAACGTTTGTCTTCTTAACTTAGCAATAAACTCAGGAGATGCTTTACCTCCACCGTCACCTGCCTCTAACTCTCTATCTCTTTTAGCGAGGGCACCACGAATTTTGTAAGTTTTTTGTTTAGGTGTTTCTTTTTTCTTTGCAGCCTTTTTAGCAGTCTTAATAAACTTAATTACTTTTTTAGGATTAGGCATTATCTACCTCTCCTATTTCTTTTTTCTACTCGTTTTACTTTTTTTTCTGCTACTTTAATTTCTCGCAAGGCTTTAATAACCCTACGGTCTGCTTCTTGTTGTTGCACTTTAAAAGCAAGTGGATTTACTCCACCTTTATTATAATCACGCTTACCTACTTCACGTAGAATATTAGTTTCTAACTTTGATAAAGGTTTTGGCCGTGGCTCACGTTCTTCAATTTTTGAAGTAAATTTTAAACCTGATGGACGATTCTGAGGAGTAGGTTTATTAATTGGTCCAGTATATTTTTTAGGTTTATTTGCAGGAACGCCAGTTCCTTCCCTAACCGCTTTTTTAATTCTTTCTTGATAAATACTACGCTTGCCAGGTGGTGGTGTAATTTTTTTAACAGTAAGGTCTTTAGGAACTTTAGTTGGTCTAGTTGGAATAGTTCCACCAGAACGTTTAAAAGCCGTTAAGGTATTTTCAACTTCAAAGCCTCCGCCAACACGGCGAGAACGATTTGTGCTACCAATAGGTCTACGTGCTTCACGAGCAACTTCTCTGGCTTCTTTAGCAGATACCTTTGCTATTTTTTTCTTAGCAATATCAGCGGCACGCTTCTTAGCAATGATACTAACAATTTTAGCAACGGCCATTATCTACCCATGTTTCTGTAAGTCTTACCTACAAACCTTGCACCCTTTTTAGCAATACCACCTACTGCACGAGCACCTAAACTAAATGCTTTTCCTCCTGCTGCTATCCATGCTAAATCTGATGCACTCTTAGGAATAAGAATATCTCCAGCCATTTTGGCTCCTGTTTTCATATAACTTAAATCTTCTTTTAAACCAGATTTAATATTGCGTTTTATAATTGGTGAAGTTTTCTTAGTAGGACCAAGATTCATTTTCTTAGACTTAGCCATTTATTTGCCCCGTCTTTTAGGTAATGCGCTATTAATTTTAATTACTGACTTTGCTTCTTTTTTAATTGCTGAATCTTTACGTAATGATTTTTTACCTTGACCACGAGTTGCTTGAGAAGTTACACCTTTAGGTCCTCTTAGACCAGTCATTCTAGTCATATATTCGCCTTCCCACCTTTTTTCTGCTTTATCAAAATAAAGTTCACTAGCACGTTCTGATTTTTGAGATTTAGTTAATTTAGCGCCACGATTTTCAAGACCAGTTTTAGGTGCAGTTTTGTTTGGAACAACTTTTACACTTGAATTAATATTTCTATACACAGGGTTTACTTGTTTAGCACCCTTACCAGTAATACCACCAACGGCACGGCCTATTGCCTTAACAACCTTGATTGGATTTGCCATATTGTATCCTTATCCGTATATGTCTTGCCATTGCTCTGCAAAGGCTTCGTCTAAATTAACTGAGAATCTTCTATCCTTCTGCGCTCTGGTTGCCCAGCGGTTATTGGCATATCTGCTTATAGTGCTGGACTGTTGCATAAATTCCCTTGCTCTAAGCACGGTAAACCACAACGCCATAACACAGTCAGTCTTACCACGGGTATTAGGCTTCCAAGTTATTAACTGTTGGACTAGTGCCTTCAGACCCTCTGAGTGTTCCGTAGAAGGAAACTCAATAACGTTATTCTTTTGGAACTTATCATCTCTTAAAGTTCCCATTAGCATAGACATACCTGCTACACCAAAGTTAGAATCCCATTTGTTCTTGCCAGTAAAGTGAGACTCTAATCTACACCCATACGCTGCAAGCCAATTTCTTAAATCATCATCTAATGAGTAGGCTTTTTGGTGAGCGTTAATCTCAACCCTTAGTTCCTGTGGTTTGTATTTATCAACCAATTGCTCAATGGTTTCTTGAATCTTCTGTGGTGTAGGTTCTGACATATTGACACAGTCAATGACATATATCCTGCTGTCATGTCTATTGTAGGTAGTTACCACAAACGCGGCATTCCCGCCCATTGCGGGGTCAAACCCTATTATCGTATACCCCTCAATGTGCGAGGGATGTCCCACGGCACCCGCTTTCAGCGGGCCGCGTTTGCGCTGTCCGTTAATACAACCTTGGACAATCGTAGGTGGAAATATAGAATCTTCTTGAACATCTTCTTGTTGGTAAACCAACGCCCATGTTGAGGGTGTTACTTCGCTACGCCTTTTGGCTAGCGCTTTGCCGTCCCACTTTGGAAAGTATCCTTCTTCGTCAGGAACCTCAGAATCCCCATCCCATGGAGCGTCCGACTTAGGCCAGAGCGTTTTCCAGTCTTGCGGCTTTTCCGCATATTCCAATACAGCAGGCATACCCATATAAGTAAAAGGGCTTTTACCACCAGACCAGTGTTTGCTTTCCCTGAGTTCTTTGTAGAAATCTTGTGGTGCAATTCGTGTCCCTACGATTAGTAACTTACCGTTCTTACCTAAACGGGTAATAACTTCTTTTTGTAACCAGTTAATTTGTTTTTCATGTTCGTGAGCGTTGGCTGTAGTAATGCAGTCATCAAGAATGATTAGGTCAGCACGTGCTCCGTAAATCTGTCCACCCATACCAAGTGCTTGGATGGTTGGGTCTTTCTCAGATGAATTTCGGGCATCGCCCCCAAGGTAAACGGTATCAACTCGCCAAGTATCTGAGTCCTCTTTCCAACCCCCCTCTGGTCCAAAAGTTGTTTGCAACTTTAACCATCTTGGGTGGGAGAGTCTCTGCTTGATTGCGTACACGAACTCGCGTGCTTTGATTAACGTTTTAGAAACCACAATGATGCGGACATTTGGATTGAGGGCGATACGATATGTGGAGTAGTTTACGGTGATGACTGTGCTCTTAGCGTGCTCAGGTGGCACGTTGATTAGCAGACGTGTTGGGTCAGCCTTTTCGTAAACCATACTAGGGTGGAGCCAAGTAGGCTCCCTACCCTCTAGTAGGTCAATCCAATCCATATGATGAGGGAATACCCTCTGTTGTAAAAATATCTCGGAGAACTTAGGAAAGTCTATTTCCTCTTTTGGGATACCCAGTGAGGCAAGGGAAGCATCCTTTGCGGTCTCCTTGGCCTCTGCTAAATCGGCGGCAAACTTTTTATCTCGTAGGCACCAGATTCGGACGGTGTCGGGCTTCTTCCCGCACATCTCCATAGCCTTGTGGACAGAGTGGCCTTCGGCCACGAGGGCTAAAACTTTAGCCTTTGCTCCTGCCATAGCCAGGGTTTTTGGGTTAGTATTTCCCTTGTTGAAAGTCATTAGTCCTGTCCCGTTTTCATTCTGTTACAGTCTGTTAGTAACAGGTAGTAGATACAGTCTGTAACGCAAGTTCCTGAAGAACTTGCTACTGTCTAAAATAAAACAGTCTCTATATAGTATTAACCTGTCCAAATGGCCAAAACGGACGTTTTTGGCCCAACTATTTTTTACAGCCTGCCCAAAAATAGTACAAAATAGGACAAACTACTACTATAGCAGGGGATATACACTGTACGGGAAAATCTTTTACAGAGATACATATACTGCTTCTACTCTCCATTAAACACTCTGGGGTCAATACGAGTTGACCCATAGTCTGCTACCGCTACCTACTATACTGAATAGAAGCGTGCTGGTAGGACTGCAGTCTTCGGCGCAGTGCCCCTACTTCTGGCGCCTCAGATAAATTAAGTTTCTATACTGACATGGCAATCAAGTCCATGGAAAGACTGGACTTGACAGCCATGTAATGTAGGATTTGTTTTTAGTTAAATACTAAGAACCGCATGGGATTTTCCCCTGCGCTGATTGCTAGGGGAAAAGTCCCCTAGTGTAAAGGAGATAGTACTATGAATAAGTTCTCATTTGAGAATGCTCGTGTTAACAAAGTATGGGATAACAAGAACCGTTTCAATCTTGGTATCCTAGATACCAGAGCGGTTGCTCAACCAGACGGTTCCTACCAATCCGTCTTCGTTGCTTCACGCATTGTCACTACTGCTAACCCTGACCACCTTGAGTTCATCCGCAAAAATCTTGTGGATACTCAAGACGCAGTAGTCAACATCAGTGGTTACATGGAAACCAAGGCTGGCAAAAAGCCTGGCACTTGGTATGACAACCTAGTAATTACTGATATCGCACTGGCCTAACCAACCAGCCGATGACATCATTTGCTTTGTCATCTTCTACGCAGTCTTTCTCATGCTCCCATGAGAATCCAGCCACTCAGTTGGGTTCTCGTGAGGAGTATTGCGTAGAATGTAATCTACAGCAAGAAGGTTATAGTGTTGAATCAGCACTAAACCTTCAGCAGATTAATAGATATGAGCAGGAGTCAGAACCTGCTCTATCTATAGATATACCTGATGAGAAGGGGTTCAACCATCAATGGACTAACCGTGATGGCGAATACCTAGAAGGTGTATACGATATAACCAATCGCCTTCCTAGTTGGTTATTCCTAGGCAAACATGTCTTCCCTATGTTTGAACCAGATGAGTTAACCGCTTATGTGGCTCTTCCATCATGGGCCAAGATTTGTGGCAACTGCCACTATCAAATCAATAAATACATGGGTTGCTTAGACTGCTTAGTCTAATAGCAACAGGCAAGGTGGGGTTAGTGCCTCACCTTGCCACCAAAATTTTTTTTATTTTATGGAACCACAAAGTAGGTTCATTGGATAACTACGAGTCGAACAGGAGATAGTGTATGTATCTAGACACAGGAACAATGATAGGTATTATGATAGCCATAGTAGGCAGCATACTTGCATTAGCCTACTCAATCTATATAATTAGACTGCAAGACCAGCACATTGAACGCTTAACTAGAAACAACTACAGCAGAACTAGGAGAGAAACCAATGCGTAGCCGTAAAGAACTATTCAAAATCAAAGAGGCCTTTGCTTATGCCATGCTTGACCTACTAGATGTATATGATGAACTACTAGCCACAGGTAGGGTATGGATGGATGAAGAACCAACCCTAAATGACCTACTCAAAAATCAGGAGGAGTCCAATGCTTGATGAAGATACCCCACAATGGGAGCACACCGTGTGGATTATGGCAAAAGTTAGACGCCGAACTACACATATAAATGTAGACAACGCAGGTCATGAGGCTCTTGAAGACCCAAGCGAATGGTATATACTAGAGTTTGATACAAGTATCAAACATAGCCAAGAGATTGTAAGGGTGAAATGATTGAACAAATCTTTGCAAGTTCATACCTCACACCAGCACAAACCTGGACATTCCTCATACTCTTTGGCTATATCACATGGAGGTTTATTAGATGAAAAGATTATTAGCAGGGTATTTAAGTTGGCTACTAGCGTTCTTATCAACGCCATTCTTACCCAGTCAAGCAATGGCAGCAGCAGTAGCAGTTCAGTTAGAAACCAACTGCATAGACATATCTACATGGACACCACGAATGGCCAAGGCGTACGCCAAGTCAATAATGAAATGGGAGTACCCGCATTGGAACAAGTCTGAATGGCGTGCACTAGCAAAACTTTGGGGTAAAGAATCTGGCTGGCGACATGAAGCAGCCAACCCTAAGTCAAGTGCATATGGCATAGCCCAAATGTTAAAGACTAAACCTGGAACACCAGCCCCGAAGCAGATTGCTCGGGGGCTGGTGTATATAGAACACCGCTACGACAAACCATCCAAGGCATGGGCACATTGGCGTGCAAAAGGATGGTATTAGATTTCTACGAGAGATGCAGGCCTAGCCAGCGTAATCGTGGATATTCTCTAATGATAGTGGGAATTAAAAAGTTACTATCATCGACCTGAGTATGTCGCCAAACTGCTCATCAACTAACTAACAAAGGAGATATATGGCAAGAGGAAATGGCAGGACAATTAATGTAAAGATACCTACACAAAAGGTAATCAAAGCATTAGAAGATAGACTGACAGTTATCA
>Ga0196905_1001022_pt1 | contig 10878 bp, 15 predicted proteins | sample CB_VirMetaG_3_FD_169098 | JGI IMG/M metagenome (GOLD analysis project Ga0196905, IMG submission 169098) | Freshwater to marine saline gradient viral communities from Chesapeake Bay - CB_1508_1S Viral MetaG (v3) (version 3) | ecosystem: Environmental > Aquatic > Marine > Coastal | place: USA... | reverse complement strand
GGTTTAACCAAAATGAAGAACAACGTGAGGACAGTACTTGGAATAAGATTAACAAAGCAAGACAATCAATTAATTTGGATAAGATTAAAGAGTTAGAAATCACAGAAGAACAATATCGAAACGCTTCTCAATTACATATCATAAAGTTAATCGAGAGACTGAAGGCAGGACTAATTACAGTAGACGACCTTAGTTCTACCGAAGCGTCAAAAATTAATGATATGTTAAAAATGAGAGGTTAATAGTGCCAACAAAAGTTAATTTAGTGTCCCCACCGGACACAATCTTTAATCATAATTTTTCTATTGTTCTTATAAACACAACAGCAGAAGAACAGGAAAAAGTTTCTTTTTTTCTAGCGAAGCAAACAGATACACGAGAGATAAACATCTTTGTTTATAACAATGAAAAGAATCCAACTTGGTTGCTTAACCACGTTAATGGTAAATTAATCACCTACATTAATGTTGACAACTCAAGTGACATTAGTGTACAATATTTAAGTTATATGCTAAGCCAAGGTAACACTTACTTTAGCACAAACGAAGTTAACAGCAAAGAGATGTATACATTATTAAACACCAACCTCGTTGCTACTATCGATGAATTTTTGAAAAAGGTATATCCGGATGAGCAACACTAAAGACGATAAGAAAAATTATTTGTGTCAATTCTGTGGTAAGGATCGCAAAGACGTAAAGAAATTAATTGTAGGCACAGATGCCGCTATTTGTAATGAATGCGTGGATCTATGCACTAACATTTTATTAGAAGAAGTTGAACTAGAAGATGTAGCAATTTCAAAAAAGAAACTTGATACTAAAAAACTAGATCCTTTAGCAATTAAAGCACATCTGGATACATTCATTATAGGTCAGGAAGAAGCAAAGATAGCATTGAGTGTTGCTGTCGGTCAGCACTATAAAAAAATGCTTAATCCTAGCAAGGACATTAAACTTGAAAAGACCAATGTTATGCTAATGGGACCGACAGGTTGTGGTAAAACATTATTAGCACAAACCATTGCTAATTATCTTAACGTTCCGTTTGCAATCTGTGATGCTACCACATTAACAGAAGCAGGATATGTAGGTGACGACGTTGAAAGCATTATTACAAGACTTGTAACAGAAGCAGAAGGTGATGTCACTCTAGCACAACGTGGAATTGTGTTTGTTGATGAAATCGATAAAATAACGAAAAAAAGCAATAACGTATCCATTTCACGAGATGTAAGTGGCGAAGGTGTACAACAAGGACTTCTTAAAATTATTGAAGGAACAAAGGTTCGTGTAAATGCAGGAGGGGCAAAGCGAAAACACCCGAATGCAGAAATGATAGATATCGATACTTCAAATATTCTATTTGTGGTGGGCGGTGCTTTTATAGGACTAGACAAAATACTAAACGAACGTTTGAATAAAAAGGGTATTGGGTTTGGTGCTGAATTATCAAAGGACGAAGAAGAACAAACCCTCAAAGAAGTACAGCCAGAAGATCTAATCAAATACGGATTTATTCCAGAATTTATTGGTCGTTTTGGTTTAATTAGTTACGTAAATGAGTTGACAAAAGAGCAATTAACTAGTATACTAAAAGAACCTAAAAATGCATTGGTGAAACAATATCAATACTTATTTGGGTTGGACAAGATTGGTTTAGAGTTTACCGAAGACGCTTTAGACGCTATTGCCGAAAAAGCAAAGGAACTAAAAACCAATGCCAGAGGATTAAAGAATATTATGGAACAGGTGTTACTGAACTATCAATTCGAAGCATCAAGTTTACGAGACTCTGGTTTAGAAACAATAACGATTACCAAAGACTCGATTGTAGGTAATGGTGATCCTATATTAATATACAACAACAAAGAAAAGGAAAATGGGCAAAAAACAAAATAAGGTAACAACAATGGCCAATACCAGACCCGGTGAAGAAGGCCTAAAGGTTACAGTCCGAGGTACAGGACCACATGATTTTATGAAAGCACTACGTTTATTTAAACGCAAGGTTGCAGACAGTGGAATTATGGAAGATCTTAGAGACAAGCAATACTATACAAAACCAAGTGCAAAAAGACGTGAAGCAAAAAAAGCCGCAAAAGCAAGATGGCTTAAAGCACAACGTGAGATGGATATATTTGGCGATTTAAAACGCAAGAGGTAATTTTTTAAAATGTCAACCCACGCAATGATTGACTTAGAAACATTAGGAACACATCCTGATTGTGTTATCCTAACACTAGGTGCAATTAAATTCAATCCTTTTACTGACGAAGAACCACACAGTGGTATCTACCAAAGACTTGATATTGATGAGCAAGACAGACTAGGTAGAACACAGGATGAATCTACTATTGAGTGGTGGGGCAGACAAAAACAAAGTGTTCAAGAAGAAGCATTCACAGAAGAAGGTAGAATTGGTCTTGAACAAATGACAAAAGAGATAAACAAATTTTTAGTAGGTGTTGATGTTCTATGGGCACAAGGACCTGCTTTTGACATCGTTATACTAGAAGATTTATATAGACAACTTAAGAAACCAATACCGTGGAATTTTTGGCAAATTAGAGATAGTAGAACATTGTTTAGTTTACTACCAAAGGATCCACGCAAGGATATTATACAAGAAGCACACAACGCATTGGCAGACTGTTATTATCAGGCTATATCAGTACAAAAAGCATACAGGCAATTAGGAGTTAAGAATGCGAATTGAACACGATATTAAATTAGATTACAAGGACGTTTTGTTTAAACCAAAGCGTTCAAAATTAACGTCACGAAGAGATGTTGATTTAACAAGAACATTTACCTTCCACAACAGCAAACAATCGTGGACGGGCGTTCCTATCATGGCATCCAACATGGATGGTGTTGGAACTTTCTCAATGGCAAAGGTAATGCAGAAACACAAGATGCTCACAATCTTGCGTAAGCACTACACAATTGAAGATTGGGAAAAGGCTATCAACTCAGGATTGGAATTAAAATATGTAAGTGTTTGCACAGGGACGGGAGTCATTTGGGATCCGAATGCTAAAGACTTTACAACTATGACAGAAGTATTAGATCGATACCCAGATATTCCGTTCATCTGTGTAGACGTTGCAAATGCTTACCATGAAAACTTTGGTGACTTTATTGCACGTCTTAGAGACAAGTATCCTACAAAGACTATTATTGCAGGTAACGTTATTACAGCAGAAATGACAGAAGAACTTATTCTTCGTGGTGCTGATATTGTTAAGTGCGGTATTGGTCCAGGATCGGTATGTACTACAAGATTAATGACGGGTGTTGGTGTACCACAACTTAGTGGTATTATAGAATGTGCCGACGCCGCTAATGGAATTGGAGGACACGTCATCGCTGACGGTGGTTGTGTGTATCCAGGAGATGTAGCCAAGGCATTTGGTGCTGGTGCTCATTTTGTTATGCTGGGAGGAATGCTGGCAGGGCACGATGAAAGCGAAGGTACTATTGAAGATGGTAAGGTTACATTTTACGGCATGAGTTCCGATGCCGCAATGGCAAAGCATGGTTCACGAAAAGATGGTTATAGAGGTGCCGAAGGTAAGGTAGTTCAATTAACACATAGAGGACCAGTGGAGCCAACTATCACAGAAATACTTGGTGGTGTTCGTAGTGCGTGTACCTACATAGGTGCTCAACGCATTAAGGATATGCCTAAGTGTACAACTTTTGTAAGATGTACACAACAAGTTAATACTGTATTCGGAACAATTTAATATAACTTAGGAGACTACTAATGATCGATGGAATTAATCTTCCAGACATTACATTTCATTATCGCGAAGGCGACGAACAACCAGAAGATGGTGGATGTCCAATCGGGGGTGAATGGGTACGCAAAACAACTGCTGATCTATTCGCTGGTAAAAGAGTACTAGTGTTCAGCCTACCGGGTGCGTACACTCCTACTTGTTCTACCTATCAACTTCCAGGGTTCGAAGAGAATTACGAAACAGTCAAGGACAACGACATTGACGAAGTATATGTGTCAAGTGTTAATGACGGTTTCGTAATGAACGCTTGGTCGGATCATCTCAACATTAAAAATGTAAAGGTTATTCCTGATGGCAATGGGGAATTTGCTAATGCACTAGGTATGCTTGTTGATATGAGTGCTGTTGGATTTGGTAAACGTTCTCGACGTTTTGCTGTTGTAATTAACAACGGTAAAGTTGAAAAGATGTTTGTTGAGCCTGATGCAACTGCTGATAATCCTGACCCTTACGGTGTAACATCGCCCAACAATGTTATGGAATATTTAAACAGTAAAATGATTGAAGCCGCTTAATCGGCTTATAAGAATTTAGTGGTCGTTGTCGAAAGACTTCGACCACTTTTTTTATCTGTATAGATCGTGATAGTCAGTATGCTGTACTTGTGTTTTTTTATCAAAGTACCTATCATAAACAAAAGAAAACAACAAAGCAATAACTCCAACTGAAATTATTATTAAAAATCCTTTGTCGCCCCCGGTAAACAAATGCCAAAGTACCTCAACTCCGTTCATAGAATTATAGTCTACTTGAGCCATGCTATACGTTTACCTTCTTTAATACGTCTATTATATTCGTCTACAGAACCTGGATATCTCCACGCCCAGATAGCAACACCTAACATAAAGAGTCCTGACCACAGAACAGCCTTTAGGTTACCTGTCGCATGAAATGTAATTGCAAGTGTTGAAGCCATAACAATTACCATTGCATATTTTCCTCTAGTAGGAAATACTCGTTTCTTGTTCCAGTTGGTTAAGAATTTACCAAACCATGGATGGTTGTATAACCACGCTTCCATCTTTGGTGAACTCTTTGCGAAGGCCCAAGCCGCCATTACAAGGAAGATTGAGAAAGGAATACCAGGTGTGACAAATCCTATATAGGCCATACCTACACAGAAAAATCCAAACCCTTGGTATAGATATTTCTTTATTTTATTCATATTATTTCGTGCCTTTCTAACACTACTAACAATTTATCCACAAGGTCGTCCATCATGGCATCCGTATGATTTGGTGTTGGAGTAAATCTTAGTCTTTCTGTTCCTACATCAACCGTAGGATAATTGATTGGTTGTACATAGATGCCGTCTTTGTACAATAGGTCGTCTGATATCTGTTTACACTTAACAGCATCATTAATCATCACAGGAACTATATGGCTTGGATTTTCCATAATTGGTATTCCTGCTGATTTAAATTTATTCTTAAGGGTGTTTGCTCTTTCCATAATGGATACCCGTAAGTTTGGATGTTCTTTTACATATCGAATTGAAGCAAGTGCACCAGCACACAATACCGGACTTAAACTCGTAGTGAATATAAATGCAGGTGCTAGTGATCTAATAGCGTCTATAAAAGGCGTCTTAGACGCAATATAACCGCCCTGTACGCCGAATGCTTTAGCAAGGGTGCCGTTGACTATATCAACGTCCTCAACCCCGCTTAAATCGCTTATTCCGCCGCCTGTGTCACCATACAGTCCAACAGCATGAACTTCGTCCAAATAGGTTAGTGCATTATATTTTTTGGATAGTTCTACAATTTCTTTCAATGGTGATATATCACCATCCATTGAATATACACTTTCAAACACAACCATTTTTGGCCCAGGTATCTGTTGTAATTTTAATTCTAATTCTTCTACATCGTTATGTGACCAAATTACCTTGTTGGCTCTGCTGTGGCGTATGCCTTGTATGATGCTTGAATGATTTTTGCTGTCACTTATAAATGTTATATCGGGTATAACTTTGGCTATGGTTTCAAGCGTGGTTTCGTTTGCATTAAAAGCACTTGTAAATAATAAGGCACTTTCCTTTTTATGCAGTTTGGCTATTTCTGCTTCCAGTGCAACGTGATAATGTGTTGTTCCTGATATGTTTCTTGTACCGCCACTGCCAGCACCCGCTGTTTCTAATGCTGTTTTCATTGCATCAAGAACAAACTGATGTTGTCCCATACCTAGGTAATCGTTTGAGCACCAATTGGTTATTTGTTTTATAGCATATTTAGAATACCAAATTGCTTTTGGAAAATCACCACATTCACGCAGTATATCATTGAACACTCTATATTTTCCATCCGATTTGAGAGAATCGAGTACCTGTTGAAATTTGTCTAAATGTTCCATTTTATAACCCTTTTGTGCATTATCTACGCACATTATATTTATCGAAAAAAATATTTTTCCAAAAACACTTGACATTTTAGAAAAAATAACTATATAATATACATATACAACAAAAATGTTGTATAAATAATAGTGTAGATTGCTTGATAGGATCTACATTTAACTTGCTTAATATAAGGAGGAAAAAGCGATGACAAACAAATCCCTATCAATTTTTAATCAACTAAGACCCGTTACTGTTGGGTTTGATACCGTTTTTGACAGATTCGAAAGAATGTTCGAAGACGATTTCTTTTCAAAACCAATGGTTAACTACCCACCTTACAACATCGTAAGAACTGGTGAACTAACCTATGATATTGAAGTAGCATTGGCTGGTTTCAATAAAAAGGACATTGAAGTAACATACACTGACGGTGTAGTTGTTATCAAATCTGTTCACGAAGCAGAAGACAAGGAAGATGCAAATGGAACTATCTACAAAGGTATTTCTAAGAGATCTTTTACCAAGTCTTTTACTGTTGCTGACGACGTTGAAGTCAAAGGTGCAGAGTTGAAAGATGGCTTACTTAAAATCTCATTGGAAAGAATTATTCCAGAGAACAAGAAGCCTAGAACTATTGAAATTAAGTAATTAGTTCAAAATTGTGTGGGGAGAGTTTTGGTACTCTCCTCGCACTTTTACTATTGCTTATTTCAGTTATCTGTGTTATAGTAAATACATAATAGAGGAACAAATGATGACCATGCAAACTTCGGGCGATACAGTTGTTAAAGAACGAGTAATCTCCAAACTTAAAGAACCGGGACTATACAAAGTAGTATTTCTTAACGACAATGTTACACCTATGGATTTTGTTGTGCAGGTCCTAAAAGACATTTATCATCACAGTGAAGCACAAGCAAACGCAATTATGAAAGAAGTTCATAATAATGGAAGTGGCGTTGCCGGTGTGTACACATATGAAATTGCTGAACAGAAGGGTGTTGAAACCACTGTTATAGCGAGAGAGTCAGGATTTCCACTCGGAATTAAAATTGAAGAAGAATAAAAACTTTAAATACTGCTGATGAGTAATTTAAAAGAATTAACCTGGGAACACCATAAGAATGCGGAGAGGCAAGAATTCGTAAAAGTTCTTATGGGTGGAAAAATATCTCCAGAACTTTATGCAACCTATCTATACAATCAGCATCCGTGCTATGATGTTTTAGAAGCACTAGCAATGATGCACGGACTTTTAGATGATGTGGATCTACGCAGAGCACCAGCGATCAAAGATGACTGGTTAGAATTATGGCCACATAGAGATACAAAAGCACCACAGATGTTACCAGTTACAAAAGACTATCTAGATCATCTTAACACAATAAAAGAAAATCCAGAAAAATTAATGGCACACATCTACGTAAGACACATGGGTGATCTAAGTGGTGGACAAATGATTTCAAAACGTGTTCCTGGAAAAGGACGCTATTATCAATTTACAAAACCCGTTGACGAATTAAAGGACATGATCCGTAAAAGACTAAATGATGATATGGCAGACGAAGCAAAAATTTGTTTTGATTTTGCTACACGCACATTTAAGGAAATGCATGAACTCAAGGAAGTATAATGAGTTCTATATGGGAAAATCTTATAAACTGTAAAGATGAAATTCTAAATATCTTTGATCAATACGCCACCGAAGTACAAGAAAAAGGACTAACACAATTTAATCAACCCGAGAACGGTTGGATTAATAGAGTGTGGGCAAACAAAGATGTGCGTAGAGCACACATCGATGTTGTTGATGCACGTGAATCTAAAGGACTATGGATGATGCACGTATGTTGTTTTCCTGTGCTTACAAATGACGCACCTATATACGGCTTTGACGTTATCGCAGGCAAGAACAAGATGACGGGAGCATTTCATGATTTTTCACCAAGTCCAGATTATGATCATCCGTTGGTACAATGGTATGAAGATGCTGTTAAAGATTATGTGCCAACAAAGAAAAGAGAATTACCTGAGTGGGCAAAAAATATTTTTACGGACAGTATGATTGCGGCCGGCAATGTAAACACTGACGAAGAAGCACAACAAATTATAGATCTAGCACTGAGCAATCTTAGGGTATGGTTTGAAAGCGTACCTGAATATACTGGAAATCAAACAGCGGATATTATTACAGGTGCACAGAATTGGTACTGCCATAACCAGCAACAAAACCCACATACTCCTAGGGTAATGAAGTCACTAGGACTTAATGAGAGTGATGTTGAACTATTCTGCACAGACGCCCTCTTCCCTAAAATAAACTAAATATTAGCATGAGAGCACTAGAATTCACACGATTAATCGAAGCAAAAGTGGTAGATCCTGCTATACAGCAGACCCTTGCTAATCTGCAACCTAAAGCAGAAGAAGATCCGGGTATTTTAGATCTAGTTAAAAAAGCAGTACAAAAGTTTGCACAAAAACTTAAACAAGTTGGCCAGGTTGAGGCTTTTGAATCAATTGAAATTTTAGAAGATGAGTTAGGTATTAGAGGGGTTAATCCACAACTAACACAACAATATGATAACATCGAAATTGTTGTACAATCTTATTTAGAACGTTTTGGGGTTAAGATGAATGACCCAAATGTAAAAACTATTCGTGACGAATTACTAAAAGATCTACAAGATATTCAAGCAAAACAAATTAAGACAGCGAGACGTGCAGGTATTGAAAAAGGATACACAGCAGGTCAACGCAAAGGCGAAGATGAATTTAAACAATGGTATCAATCCATTGATCAAATATTAATTAGATTAGGAAAGAAAGCACAAGGATATACAGATCCTACACCGTCTGAATTAAAAGCCATGACTTCAGCACAAAGATCGGGTGCTAAAAAAGTAGGAATTAATGCTGAAAAATTTGCAAGTGATCTAGGACAATCTTTAAAAGCATTGTTCTTAAACAAAATTTATGGACAAGAACAAAGTAAAATAACCAAAGAAAAAGTTTTAGAATTTTTAAAAGCCGCAGAGAACGGATCTGTTATTAATAATATGGAGTTGGTATCTCAAGATCACGGAAATATTGCTAATGTGTTTGATGATGATTACAAAGACATACTTGCAGAACTAGCACCACAACTGTTTAAACTTAAACCACCAGCGGCTGGATCAGCAAATATCGGTCCTGGTGAACTTGCACTTGCTATGTTAGGAAACCCTTCAACAAAAGCAGATAAGGGAGATATAAACATTAATGGTGAAATGTATGAAATTAAAGCGGGATCCGGAACAGTAGGCGGACGATTTAATTCAAGCGATGTTGGTAAGGCAAAAGAAGGTTGGAAAACTTGGTCCGATGGTATTAAAAAAATAATGGGTAAAGACTTTGACCCTAACCAAGTTAATATTGCCAAAAGTGGTAAGAAAACATTAGGTGCCAAATACAATTGGAATGATAGCGGTATAGCAAAATTTAATAGTGAAGTTGGTCCAAAAACAGACAAAGTAAAAACAATGGAACTGATTTTCGATGTTATGAAAGTATTATTCAAGAACTATAAGAAACTTAAAAACATACCTTCATATGTCAAAGGAATGGTAAACAACGACGGTACCATTAATGTTGATTTATATATGATGTATTGGGCAAGAGCACTGTACGATTCATATCAAGAAGCAGATGGAGTAACCAATATTCTAATTATTAATACAGGTAATTTGGATTACACCATTATTAGAAACAGCGAAGATATTCAAGAAAAATTCCAAAACACTTTCCGAACAAGCGGCGGGTTTAATTGGAATGATGGACAACAAACAGCAAGTCCTCAATTTGTCGTTAAAAAATAGATTGACTTTTAGCAACTTATCAACTATAATAATCAATAGTAATAGTGCCCGAGTAGCATAACGGTGATGCAACTGATTTGTAATCAGTAGACTGGGAGTTCGAATCTCTCCTCGGGCACCATTTTATAACATAATTATTAGTGTAATTATTTTGAAAGGATTATTATGTCAATTAGTAGAGAAGAAATGATAAAAGCGTTAGTAGCACACGCCGAAGGTCACATTCAAAAACATAAAATGAATGTCGAAGTATACCTTACCAATCCTGCAGGGATCGGAGACCATCCAGATGTGTTAGAAGCAATTGAAAAAGAATTGGAAGTTATCGCAAAATATCACGACGAAATTGAAGTTTTAAAAACATACTTTTAAAGGAGTAAATGACTAGACAACAATTAATCTATTTGTTAATGGCTAGTCCGGTGATCGGATACCTCCTCTACAAAGTTGGTTTGGAGTTATGGTGTTTGGTTTACGGGTTATTATACTAGGACTATTATTAACAAATATATCTTTTGCTGGTGAGCCTCTTGAAATAACCATATATGCTTTTCGTAGTCCAAGCGACTTACAATATAAAACATATACATACGACTATCTAGAAACAGATTCGTATAAAAATTTTAACAAAGTTTCATCATTAAACATAGTGCAAAGCGGTGCAGAAGGACAAATGAGCAGTACCTTTCTCCGTGGCACAAATTCAAATCATACGCTGTTAACATTTAATGGAATGCCCATCAAAGATCATTCCACACCAACAGGAGTTGATGACATATCACAGCATTCAATGTTAGGAGTCAACAGCGTTGAAATTATCAAAGGACCTATGTCAACAGTTTACGGTCCTAATGCAGTAGGCGGAGTTGTTA
>Ga0196905_1001009_pt1 | contig 10955 bp, 8 predicted proteins | sample CB_VirMetaG_3_FD_169098 | JGI IMG/M metagenome (GOLD analysis project Ga0196905, IMG submission 169098) | Freshwater to marine saline gradient viral communities from Chesapeake Bay - CB_1508_1S Viral MetaG (v3) (version 3) | ecosystem: Environmental > Aquatic > Marine > Coastal | place: USA... | reverse complement strand
TGGTATAGGTGGATTTGATCAAACAGGTAGAATAGGATCTTCATTAAAATCAGGTTTATTAACTTATGGTGGTGGACAAGCTGCAAGATATTTAGGTGGTGCAGGATTTCAACAAGGTGTTAATCCGTTTGCAGGTGCAGATTTTTCTGGTGGTATTATGTCTGGTATTCAAAGTTTAGGTAGTTCACCTATAGGAACTACAACCGGATTAAAACTAGGTCAGTATCCAATGTTCGGTGGTCCACAAGCCGTGCCTGAAGGAACATATTTACCAACAGACTTTGCTACTGAAGCATTGCCCCTGGAACAAGCAACAACTAGTTTAACTCAAGGTGGTGGAGAAGTTGTAAAAAAAACTACAAGTGATTTATTAAAAACATTAGTTAGTCCAGAATCAACTTTAGGTGAAAGAGGAACAGCATTAAAAGATTTAGGTGGTAAGGCATTAAAAGCTGTATACACAGATAAAGAAGGTAACTTAGATAAGATGGCTGTTGCAGGAACTATTGCTGGAGTTACAACTTTTGTAGAAGCTCAGAAATTAGCTGAGGAAGCAGGACTAGTAGATGATGCAGAAGAATATACTGAAGAAATGTATAATGCAGACAAAGCTAAGTATGCAGAAAAATATGGTGAATATTTAACACCAGAAGCTTTCGGATTAAAAGACGGTGGTAGAGTTAAATACGCATTTGGATCTCCAGAAAATACAGGAAGAAAAGAAGGTATAACTAGTATTACTTTAAGTGAAACAATAGATGATTTAGATCCTAGTACAGACAAACCAGAAGGTATAGAAACTATTTTAGATGATAAACTTTCTTATTATATTCCTGGATTTAGTTCAAAAGATTTAAGTAAATTATATAAAGTATTAGGTAAAGAAGGTGGTAAAAATGTAGATTTTAAAAACCTACATAAAGTATTAAGTAATCCAAATGATTATCCAGATGCAATAATTGAGATTAAACAGATGCTGGGTATACCTGAAACCAAAAAAGATGGTGGTAGAATCGGTTTTAATCAAGGTAGCCTTGGGGGAAAAACTTTATTTGGTGATATAGCGGAAATAGATTGGGGTAAAGAAATTAAAGATATTCCTAAGAATCTTATGGATTTATTTTCACCATCACAAATTATGGATATACTAAGTCAAGCAGGAGAAGGATTTAAACAGATTTATTTTAATTTAAAATCTGATTCTGAAAAAGAAGATTTATTAAAAAAAATAATGGGTGAGAATTATGAAAAAAGAGCTTATGGTGGTAGAATCGGTTATGCAATGGGGACCGAAGTGCCTATTAGAGAAAACCAAGTAGGAGTAAGTGAAATGGACTTTAGACAAACTGGTGGATTTGTCCCACCAATTGGTGTAAAAGAGAGAGCAGATGATATTCCAGCAATGTTATCTAATAATGAATTCGTATTTACCGCTGATGCAGTAAGAGCTGCAGGTGGTGGAAGTGTAAACAAAGGAGCTAAAAAGATGTACGATCTTATGAAGTCTCTAGAAGGTAAAGTAGTATAATGGCTGAACAAACAACGATATCAAGACCGGCACCTTATTTAGAAGCTGCAGGTGAAAAATTTATAGACTTAGCATCACAACTAGCCGCTAAACCAGTTGATACAAGTGCATTTGCACCAACGATTGCTGGACAAAATGTTTTAACACAAGCTGCACAACAACAAGCTGCTACACAAGCAGGACTTGGCACATTATCTTTTGATCCAACAACTGGGGCTGTATCTGGTGTTGGCACAGGAACTGGTGTTGCAGGTTATCAACCATTCTTACAACAAGCTGCTGCATATTCAGGACCACAAGCTTATCAATCTTTTATGTCACCTTATCAACAAGAAGTAATTGATACTTCATTAGCAGAGTTTGATAAACAAAGACAAATTGCACAACAACAAATTTCACAACAAGCAATTACATCAGGTGCTTTTGGCGGCGGAAGAGAAGGTGTACAACAGGCAGAGTTTGGTGCACAATCATTACAAGATAGAGCATTATTACAAGCACAACTACAAGCACAAGGTTTTCAACAAGCACAAGCTGCTGCAGCTCAAGCGCAACAACAACAAATGGGATTAGCTTCTTTACAACCTAGTTTAGCACAAGCAAACATACAATCATTAGGTCAAGCCGGAACAGGAAACTTAGCTTACCAACAAGCAATACTAGATGCAGCAGCTCAAGGAGCTCAAATGTCTGCATACGAACCAAGAGAAAGATTAGGATTCTTAGGTTCTGCAATTGGTGGTATGTTATCAGGACAACCTCAAGCGTACTCAACTCAAACAACTGCACCGGCTGCAGGTACTGTAGGTCCATTAAGTCAAGCATTATCTAGTGCTGTTGGTATTTATGGCTTAGGTAGTTTATTTGGGAGATAATAATGGCGTATAATGTTTTTAAAAGACCAATGTTTAAAAGAGGTGGCTCGACTACTGGAACAGGGATCATGTCTCATGTTGAACCAAGGGTAAAAGCTGCTGGTGGTTATTTTCCAATGCAAACTAACGGATCAAGGGCCATGCTATCAACAGGTTCATCTTTATTAGATCCTAATACATTAAGTAATGTTGAAAGAGGTGATATTGCAAGACAAAGATTTTTACAATCACTTAAAAAATATGGTAGTAAAGGTTTAGAATTTTTAAAAGGAGCTGGTCAACGTTCAGCAGGATTCTTTGGATTAAATAGAATTCCTCCTGGAGCTGTATCGGCAACAACAACAGGTGCAACTATGGCAGCACCATTTGCTCCTGTAGGAATAATGGCTTATTTAAATAGACCTAAAACAGATGTAGCTTTAGATGTTATGAGAAGTGAACCTGCTTCTACTTTTGATGAAACCAGTCTTTTTGAATATGAAGATTATGCTAGAAGAATGAAAGAAGCAGAAAAACAAGGAAAAGAAATTGGTTTCTTAGATATATTTAAATCTTCAAAAGATAAAGATAAACAAGCTGCAGCTGCTGCTGTAGAAAAAACAGGTGATGAAGATGATTTTGAAGTTAGTGGTTTACCAGCAAGAGTAAAACCAGGTGAGACTGCAATAGATGCTGTATTTAATAGAGCTACTGAAAGTAAAAAACCAAAATATGAAGAAACAGATTTAAGAACAAGAGTACAAAAAGAAGCTGATGAAATTATGAGTTTACTTAAAGATGAGAATTTAGATAAAGCAGAAGCTGCATTGTTAGTGTCTAAAGCTTTAAAAACTCCAGGATCTATTTCAGATAAAATAGATGCAGCTGTAACAGATGCAAGAGGTATTGCTTTAAGAAAATCTAAAGAAGCTAAATCAGCTAAATTAGCAGCATACCAATCAATTAAAGAACAAGATATCGCTAAAATAAAAGCAGGTGAATTACCAGGTATTAGTAAAGTAATTAAAAGACTTTCTGATTTAAAAGCTTCGGATCCTAAAACATTATCTGGTGCTGAAAAACAAGAATTAGCTTCTTTAGAAGATTATTTGGAAAAAGAAACTTATGGTGAAAAACAAGTTCTTTCATACATGAGTAGTGTATTAGCTGCAAATAGAGATAAAATTCCTGCATTAGAGAGAAAAATAAATGATCTTAAATCAGAAGGTTCATTAGATGAAGATGAAAAAGCTGATTTAGCAAGAGCTGAAAAAGAATTAGAAACTTTAAAATATTATGAAAATGTATTAGGTGTAGGTACAACTGCTGGTGTTAATCTTGCAGAAGGTGGAAGAGTAAAGTATGCAGACGGTACTGAAGATCCAAATGCTCCTCAAATAGAATCAGATGAAATGGCTGGTGGTTCAAATGTTTTCCCAACTAAAACAGTTGAGAAATTAACTTTTGCTGAATTAAGACAAAAATTACCACAAGAAATAACAAACGATATTGTACAATTAATTGCAAATAGTGAAGAGGCTTTACAAGACTTTGCATACATTGCAACACAAAAAGATATTAATGATTTTAATATCAAGTATGGAGTTAATTTAGTATTACCACCTCAGAAAGGATAATAGCTGATGGCTATAGATCTAGATCTACAATTAGAGTTGGGACTTGATAAGCCTAATCTTCCAGAAAAAATAGTTGAACCTGTAAAAGATGAAGTATCTTTTGGTGATTATATTGCTGATATTGTTAGAGCTCCATTAGGTGGGGTAAGTGATGCAGTTCAAGGTTTAATAACATTAGGTGCACTTCCAATTGATTATGCATTTGATACTAATATTACTAAAAATATAGATAACTTTTTTAACAAGTATACTCCTGATGCAAGAACGGGAGTTGGAGAAGTAGTACAAACACTAGTTCAATTTGGTTTGCCTTTAGGTGTAGCATCTAAAGTTGGATCAGGAATGAAAATTTTAAAAGGCGCAGAAGTTACTAAACTATCTTCTTTATCTGGAGCCGCTAAAGGAGCAGAGCTTGTAAAAAGAGCTGGATATTTTGGAGGATTAGGTGGTGCAGTTGACTTTGCTGTTTCTAATCCAAGTGAGCAAACAACATTAACAGATGCATTGGGATTAACTGAATCAAAAGATTTAAATAGATTAGAAGGTAGAGAAAGAGCGGCAGAATTATTTAAACAAAAATTAAAATTTGGTGCTGAAGGTGCAATCATTGGTGGAGGTATACCTTTATTACCTACAGCAGGAAGTTTAGGTTATAAGTATGGTATTAAACCAATAGCTAAGGTAGCTTCTCCTATTGCTGGAACTACTCTTAGAGTTTTGGATAAAGCAGTAATTAATCCATTATCACAAGTAATAGCAGGTAAAGGAACTAAATCTTTAGCCTCAGACATTGTATCTAAATCAGGTGGTATGTTAGAAAAGATTTATGATAAAACAGGATTACCACCAGTAAGTCAATGGAAAGAATTTGATGCAGGTTCTGGGAATTTTACTGAAAGATTATTGAAAAAAATAGATAATATTAAAACTAATTTTACTTCTACAGGTAAGGTTCAGTTTCCTGAAATTAAAAAAATACAATCTGAAGTAGATGCGGTTGCTAACTCAGAAGTTAAGAATTTAAAAAGAGTTCAAGAACGTATTAACAATACTCTTTATGATATTACATCCAAGTTTAAAACAAACTTTTATGATATTGCACAGTATAAAGCAACAAGGACCGGGAATTATACTAACATCATGGATGAACTTTATTCTGAAAAAAATAAAATCTTTGATTATTTATTGGCTCAAGGTAAAGATGCAGACACAGCATTAAAAAATGTTAATAAAGCAGTTAGAACAGACGCAAAAGAATTAAAGAAAATATTAATTAATTCAAATAAAAGATACTATAATTTAATTTCAGCTAACCCAACTGAATCTAATAGAGAACTAGCTCAAGCGTTAGTAGAAAATGCAGATGGTTTCTTCAAACAAAGATTTGCATCTTTCAATAATAAATCATTTCAGTTTGATCCAGTCACTGGGCCAATTGGAAGTAAGGCATTAAAAGAAGTTAAGAGTTTAGTTAAAAGAGATCCAGACTATAGAAGAGAAGTTACTAACATAGCTGACCGATTAATGGCTAAAAATAAAAATTTAAAATATGATGACGCTTTTGAAAAAGCATCTACTGAACATGCAACAAGATTATTAAGTGAAATCAAATATGCAACCATAAGAGCTGGTGTAGATCCTGATCAATACATTAGAAGAATTGGTGGTCTTTTAAAAACAGATGAAGCAGGAAAAGCAAACTTAATGAAACCGGGAGAAACCTTTCCAGATGCAATTAAAAGATTTTTAAATCAAGAAAGAAACGTTTCTGTTTCTGTAAAAGATTATGAAAATGCTTTAGTAGATACTGTTTTATATCAATCTAAACAGTACCATGCAAAAAATTATTTTGATCAAGTAGAAAATATTTTGAAAGAAAAAGGTGCTTTATTTGATGCTTCTCAAGCTACTAGTAGACCAGGATTAAGAGAAATTAAAGCACAACACAATGCAAAAACAGGAGTGAACCCTGATGTAGATGTTGCTTTTAAAAGTACTTTATTTGATGGTAAATATACATATCCTGAAATTGCAAATGCATTAGTAGAAACGAAAGTCGCTTTTGATAACTTTTTTGATTTCCCTTTATATAAATCTTTAATGAGTGTTAAAGCCGGAGCTCAAATCGCTAAAACAATTTTCTCACCAATGACACAAATAAGAAACGTATCTACTGCATCTTTCTTTCCATTAATGAATGGTCTAATTGGTAGTAGAGCTTCTGTAAGTGACTCATGGAAATTAGTTGCTGAAGATATATTTACTGGAGCTAAAGCAGATTTACCTAGATTAAATGCTGAAATTGAAGACATGGTTAGAAGAGGTGTTATTGATCAAAACATTCAAGTTAATGAAATGAGAGGTATTTTAAATAAAGCAAAAGATGGTGCTATTAGTTTTGAATCTTTTATGAATAACCCAACAGTTAAAAAATTTGTAGATGTCTATCAAGGAGGTGATAACATTTGGAAAGTTTATTCAGATAAATTTTATCAATCAGCTTTAAAAGATGCCTTTAGTTATGTAACACCAGAACAAGCTGCAAGAGGTTTAAAAGGTGGGGATGAATCTTTAATGTTAGAAAATATTAAAGAGTGGTATAGAACTGTTGCTAAAGAAGACTTTGTTTCAAATAGTATATTCACAGGTCAAGCTAAAACTGCTGACGAAGCATTAAAAGATGTTTCTGCATATCTAGTTACGAATACAATTCCAACATACAGTAAAGTTCCTCAGGTTATTCAAGCTATTAGAAATTTACCGTTAGGTAATTTTATAGCCTTTCCAGCTGAAATTTTAAGAACATCTTCCAATGTATTATCTTTAGGTGCAAGAGAACTAACAAGTACAAATCCATATATAAGACAAATGGGAGCAAGAAGAATTATTGGAGCTTCTGCAACATTGGGTGGTATTGGAACTGCAGTTGGTTCAGTAGCTCAATATGTAACTGGTGTAGATAAAGAAAAACTTGATTCAGCAAAAAGATCATTTGTTCCTGTGTATGAAAAGAATGCAACACTAATTCCATTATCTGCTCCAGACAGACAAGGTAAATTTAAATACATTAACTTTTCTTATTCAAACCCTTATGATACATTAGTTAGACCTTTTAATGCAGTGCTTGGTGCTTATTCAGATGGTACATTAACTAGAGATAGTGCTGATGATATTGTATTTAGTGCATTGTTTGGTAATCCAGTTACTAATAGACCAGGTGCTTTATCTGAATTTTTCTCTCCATTTATATCAGAATCAATTGGTACAGAAAGAATTGCTGATGTAACTTTAAGAAAAGGAGAATCTATTAATGGAGCAAGAGTTTATAATCCTCAAGATCCAATAGGTGTTAAAATAAATAAAAGTTTAAATCATATTATTGGTGGATTAGAACCAGGAGCTTTTACTCAAGCTAGAAGAGTTTGGGAAGGTGCAACAGGACAATTCACAGATGCAGGTACTGCAAGAAATACTGTTGATGAAATTACTGCATTAATGTCAGGTGTTCGTGTTCAAGAAGTTAAACCATTAGCCAGTATGCCTTTTATACTATCTTCTTATTCTAAAGATAAACAAAATATTGGAGGTAAGTTTGCAAGAACAGCTTACTCTGCGCGAACCACTCCAGAAGAAGCTTTATCAGCTTGGAAAACTTATGTAATGGAGTCTTATGATTCTCAAACTAAAATGTACAACACAGTTAAAGATGCAAGAAAACTAGGCATTGATGAATATGAAATAAAATCATTAGTACAAGATAGATTAAAAAATAAAGGTGAAACAAATAAACTTATGGAAGGTTATTTTAAAGCACCAAACTATTCTAAAGAAAGATTTAGATCGTTAGTTAGTAGAGTAGCTAATGAAGATTTAAGAGCTTCTTATAGATTAGAAGATAATATTACTAGAATTACTGAAGCTTTCGATACTACAAAAACAGAATTAGACTTCTTTGATTTAAATAAACCAATGGATGAAATATCAGCTCTTATAGATAGAATTATTAGACCTGAATTGCCAGCAATTAGAAGATTGCCACAAACTGGTACTTTATTTCAACCATCAAGAAACACCAATCAAGAAGCTAATTTACCACCTCCAGTATTTCCTCAAGGTAATGTAGCTGCATCGCAGCCACAATCACTAGGACAACAATTTAACATTGGACAAGATCCAAGATATAAAATATTATTTCCTAGAGGATAATTATGAGTATAGATAAAAAAATTAATTACGAAGATCAGAGATTAACTGAAAAACAAAAGAAAAAAATTAAACCTGCTAACCAAGGCGGTGGACCCAACTATCTTGGTAAACAGGAAACTGTAACTGTACCTAAAAAATGGTTATCGGATCCAGATCACGTTGTAGCTGAATTAGCATATATTACTCCACAAGAACAAAAAATATTATTAGATGCAAACTTATATGGATCTTTAAAAGGTAAACCAAATAGAGGTCCTGGTGGTATTATGTCTTTACAAGGAGATCTTGGTGGATATGACGCAAGTCCTGGAGGCCCAAATTCTGGAGGAGGAGGAGGTGGTAATAGAGTAGGTCAAACAGATCAAAATAAACAAAGAGTTCAAGATATTTTAAGAGGTAATGTTACTACAGGTCAAACGGTTGCTGTTAGTGATAGAACAAGACAAGGTGCTGTTCCTGAATTTGTTGGAAATAATTATGTTGGATCAGCTTATAAATCATACGGTCAACCAAGTTTTTTTGGAGACCTATTTAGTGGAGGAGCTTCAGGTTATAGAAGTACTTATGGAACTCAACCCGGAATATTTGGAAATTTACTCGGTAGAGGAAATTCTATTTCTACTGTTGGTACTCCTGGTATGCCTGGCTTTGAATACGTATCAAGTGATCCAAGAGTAGGTAATCTTAAACCAGGGCTTTTAGAAAGTTTAAGTAATTTTGGAATTACGGGAATATTAAAAAATTTATTTAAGAAACCAAGTATGTATGATGATATGTCTCAATATAATAAACTTCAATTAATAGACGGACAAGTTATAGATCCCACTGGATTAGAATTAGATAAAGGTGAATTTGGTTTTCCTGTAGAAACAGGAACAGAAAAAACTCAAATGGTGCCTATGAAAAAACCTATTAAAACTAATCAAACTTATACACTTGAAGAATTAATTCCTTATGAAGAAACAATTCCATCCGCTGATTATATTCCACCGTATATGGCTGAAGTAACCAATATGGATTTACAAAAATTTAAACAACCAATGACTCAAACTATGGATTATGATACTTATATGTCGATTAATCCAGGAAGTACTTTAACTCCATATGAATTTGAACAATTAAAACAAGGAAATATTTCCGAACCAGGAACTTATACAATATAATGCCTAAACGTAGCCCAAAAACACTGGATGGAACAATTCAAGATTTATATGGCTACGTAACAGGATTACAGAAAGACATCTCAATAATTCGTGATAATCATCTCAAGCATATGCATGATGATATTGACAAACTTGATAAGAAAGTAGATAAGATCGAAAATAAGACAGATCAATTATTATATTGGATAATTGGTGGAGCTTTTACAACTATATTAGCTTTAACAGGTCTGTTTAATTTATTCTTAAATTAAGAAAAGTTTACATATGGAAAATAGTTTGTTGGTGCATAAGCATCTTATTGTTCGAGCAGAAATAAATAATCCACCAGTAGATGAGAACTATTTAAAAAGTTGGTTAAACAATTTTATTATGGATATAAATATGAAAGTATTCATGGGTCCATATGTTAAGTATTGTACTATGCCAGGCAATAGGGGAATTACCGCTGTTGCAATTATAGAAACATCACATATAGCCATGCATGTATGGGATGAAGTTAAACCTGCATTAATGCAGTTCGATGTATATAGTTGTGGTGAATTTAATCATGAACAAATATGTAAGAAAATACAACAAGATTTTAATACCTCTAAAATAGAATATAAATATTTAAACAGAGAAACTGGATTAGTTGACATTAATTAATTAGTTATTATATGTATCTCAGGTGCACAATAATGTGGCCTATTAAACTTGCTTAACTAAGGAGGATAATATGACAGCACTCGGTTTAATGAATACTTTTTTTGATGACGCTTTTGATAGTGTCTTCAATAATCTAACTAAAATAAATTCTTTCCCTTTTTACAATGTTGTGAAATACGGCAAAGGTAAATACGGAATGGAATTAGGACTTGCAGGATACAATAAAAAAAATATATCTGTTGAAGTAAAAGACGGAATATTGACTGTATCTGGTCAAGTTAATGATTCTGAAAAAGAATATATTACCAAAGGACTATCTTTTAGAAAGTTTGTAAAACAATTCTCATTAAGAAATGATGTAATTGTTGATGAAGCTGAAATGAAAGATGGAGTACTTACAATTAAATTAGGTTTTAAAGAACCTGAAAAAGTTGAAGGTACTAAAATAAATATTAAATAAATTATTGTGGGGCTTCGGTCCCACATATACAACCATAAAAAAGATGGTTTTTATTACCATTCATAAATGTAATATTTTTTGAATCAATATAAGTAGTAAAATTTTCTCTTATAATTTCACAAAGTTCCATACAGTCTACACCTTTAGGTATTTCTAAACCTTGTAACATTGTTTTTGTTACAGGAATTAAATGCCAAAGGCTGTTATCAAAAATAATTAAATCCATTCTTTTAAATCATCTCCAGTAATTTTGCTTGCAATATTCATTTTACCTATAAGAGCTTTTACTATTTTTTCATCAACAGTTCCTTCTGCGATAATATCAATATAAGTCATTTTTCTAGTTTGACCTGCTCTATTAATTCTAGCTTCTGATTGTATTCTTTTTTCATAATCATAACCATTCGCATAATAAATCATTGTATTAGCACCTGTTAATGTGATACCATACCCACCCGTTTG
>Ga0196905_1001008_pt1 | contig 10956 bp, 9 predicted proteins | sample CB_VirMetaG_3_FD_169098 | JGI IMG/M metagenome (GOLD analysis project Ga0196905, IMG submission 169098) | Freshwater to marine saline gradient viral communities from Chesapeake Bay - CB_1508_1S Viral MetaG (v3) (version 3) | ecosystem: Environmental > Aquatic > Marine > Coastal | place: USA... | reverse complement strand
GGAAGTATCCTTCACCAGCGTGGTAGGTATCTCTTTGGTAGCGCTGAACTTGTTGGAACGCCTCCTTGATTTCAACCCCTCTACGCTTGAGTTCTATCTGTACTACTGGTAGACCATTCATCAAGATGGTCACATCGTACCGATTCTTGATGTTACCGTTCTCCTTTTGGAACTGGTTAAGTACTTGGAAGCTGTTGTACTGCCAATTACGCTGGTCTGCAAGCTTCAAGCGCAGTGCTGGTTGTCCATCACGTTCAATGATGAGCTGCTCTCTCAACAGCCTTGCTCTATCAATGCTCTTACTTCCTTTAGTGAGTTGGGTCTGAACCTTATACCACTCGGAATCAGACAGCTTACAATCATTGAGCCTCTCAAGCTCTGCACGTAGGTTGTCTTTCAGCAATCCTACATTATTCACATAGGTAAGCTGATAACCCAGTCCAGTAAGCTGTGCTATGAAGTTGTTCTCGAGTATGTATTCTGGCTCGGTTGACATTTCTTATACAAACATTTGCTGAAGGAGTCCTTTCTTGAGCTGCTTTGTAGCATCTATCCTTTTATTTAGACTCTCTATGCTCACGTCAATGTGACTTAATATCCGTACTACTCTGAGCTGTTCATCAATAGACGGCAACTTTATTTTAATCCTTTTCAAGGTAGGATATTTCAGATTCCACGTATCTGAAGTTAATCCTTGAGAGTGACTCTTGAAGGTGCTAATCAATCTGTGAGTCTTGAATAAAAATCCAATATACTCTGCATCTGCTCTTTCGCTTAGTTTGAAAACGGTGTAAGCTGGAGAAACAATTCCTTCAAATGAACTAACACCACTTGCTCCTTGCCACATTCGCATAGAATTGTATCCAATGTCGCCAACCTTTACCAGTTTATAGTTCGATTTGTCACTACTTGAAGAATCACTTTTTCCTCCAAGTTCTTGTGGAACAATACCGTTATGAAGCGTGATACTGAGCAATGGGTAATCTTCGAAACCTCTTTCACTCCTTTCCTCTGAGATATCTTCTATCCTTAATGTTTCCCACTCTGGATAATCAGTCCCATCCTCACGCTTGAACCTAAGCTCTTGCGAGAATATCTTCTGCATCAACCCCTTCTTGTAGGTTTCAAGGGCTTCTTTCTTCTTGGTGAGGAGGTTGATTTTTTGGTCAACTGACTTTAATACAAGTGCTATTTTATTTTGTTCCTCCGCTGAAGGGAGGCTTATTCCCATATTTGTAAGAGTTGTCATTACAATATATGGTGTATTACCGTCCTTTTTTTCACGATGAATACGCCTCTGCAAGTTTTGCTCCAAATAGTATTGCAGATAGTCCCTATTGACCTTAATATTCTGTAACACATAGGTTCGCTGATAAGCATTAAACCGACCTTCATAATTGTGTATATACCCAACATTTGCTCCATTTCCAGAAATTAGTAGTGAAGCACCTTCAAAGGCATATTCATCAATCCGAAAAACTTCCTTTGCACAAGTGAAGAATAAGTATCTGCCATCCGTGACTTGCGCATTAGCATCTAATTTGCCAGTTGTAATGCTGCATAGTTCACCTAAATTTGATTCTTCCCAATCTGGATAATCCTTGCCGCCTTTATCATTGAACCTTAATTTCGGTGTCATAAGCCAAGCTCTTTTAGGTATCCGTTCAGCTCTTCTTCAACCTTAGCAAGCTCTGTATCTATCTCCTTGATTTCAGCTTGAACAGCCTTGAGGTCTACTGGCTCTTCCTCTTCAAACGTATCTACATAACGTGGAATATTGAGGTTGTAGTCGTTCTCTCTAATCTCGTCCAGTGTAGCATTGTAGCTGTACTTATCCAGTGTGTCTCTATCTCCGTAAGTCTGTATAATCTTATCTATATGTTCAGCCTTCAGATAGTTTTGGTTCTTCTTCTTCTCAAACTCATTGGAAGCATCAATAAATAGCACCGCATCGTCATAGCTTCTGTTCTTCTTGAACACCATAATACAAGTAGGAATACTCGTACCGTAGAAGATGTTAGCTGGAAGACCGATTACGGCATCTAACCAGTTGCACTCCTCTATGATATGCTTTCTGATGTGTCCTTCAGCAGCTCCTCTAAACAAAGCTCCGTGAGGCAATACAAGCGCCATTGTTCCACTATCATCAAGGTGGTGAAGCATATGTGTTACGAAGGCATAATCAGCCTTAGAAGAAGGCGCAAGCTTTCCATACTGACCAAAGCGAGGCTCATCCAACTTTAGACTGTCTGCACTCCACTTAGCCGAGAAGGGTGGGTTAGCGACAATCGCTTCAAACACTTGTCCATCGTGCTGAGGTCTTTCCAGAGTATCGTCTTGCTTGATATCAAAGAAGCGGTAGGAAACATCGTGCAGAATCATATTCATTCTGGCAAGGTTGTAAGTCGTAGGGTTCATTTCTTGCCCATAGAACATACCTACTTCCTTCACCTCCTTAGCTACACGAAGCAATAAAGAGCCAGAGCCACAAGTAGGGTCATACACAGATTTTAGTCTGTCCTTCCCAGAGGTTACAATCTTTGACAGAATACTGGATACTTCTTGCGGAGTATAGAACTCACCAGCCTTCTTGCCAGCCCCAGAGGCGAACTGTGAGATGAGGTATTCATAAGCATCACCCAATACATCTATATCTGTATTCTCCAACTGAAAATCAATCTTATCGAGGTGTATAAGCACCTTACCAATGAGCTTGCGTCTTGCAGAGTCGGTCTTGCCTAATTTGCTGGAATCCAATGCTAATTCATCGAAGAGACCGTCAAAGTCGTCCTCACTCTCAGCACCAGCAACAGACTGCTCTATATCCCTAAAAGCTGTCTCAAGGTCTTGTATAAGTGATTCGTGTCCAGTAGAGTGTTCACCGCCTTTAGCAGCAAGCGTACTGAATAAGAGACTTGGCTTCAAGAAAAAACCTAAAGCTCCTACAGCATCCTCTTCCAAGCCTTGTAGGTACTCATCTTTGTCTGGGTGACTGATTAGGTCTTTGAAGGTAATACCGTCTTCTTTGAGCAGTCCATCTGCCCATAGTTCTACCTTCTCACTGAGGTACTTGAAGAATATAAATCCGAGTATGTAATCACGAAATTCATCAGCTCCCATATTACCACGTAGGTCGTTGGCAATATTCCATAGCTGTGACTGAAGCTGTTGCTTATGGTCGGTCATTGGTACTTAGTTAAGTTGAATCACTAATATAAGACCACCGCATAAGAATCAGGTGTTCTCGTTTATACTTTCTAATGCTTCTCTTGTGGAAAAGATTTACTTATTCACAAAGCTTGCTATTCAGTGCGATAGTGTCTTATCATTGAACACTGATGAGTTGTACATCACAGTTTTAATGGTTTAGGGGGGACTGGCTTAACACCAGTCCCTTTTTACACCACGAATAGGTGAAACTTCATCATTAGAAGGTTAAATGCTTCGCCTCCCTCTTTGCTTAGCTTCAATTCTTCATTGCTTAACGTCTCAAGCGCCTCTCTGATTTCTACAACGTCTTTAATTTTTAGATACATAGTTCATTACAATTTGATTATAAATGTTTGTATCCAGTGCTCTACTACAACACAATCAGTATCGTCATTTTCACTGTATATGGTACATCTGGATATAATGAAGTCATCAGGAATTTTTAACTTTCCCACAAAATCGTCCAATGCTTTGGTAAGGCGGTTAGTAAAGTCAGGAGGAAGTTTGTTAAGGTCGAAATCAACGACTTCATTTGACTCATTGTGAATGCCATACATCGTGAAGTTTTTGGGTAACTGTAATGAGCTTCCTTTGTTAGCGATATATTCATATTCGAAACTCCAGGTGATATCTTCATACAGTTTACCAAACCAAACTTCTAATCCCGTAGCTTCGAACAGTTTATCATTATGGAGAATGGCATCCGAGTACCAAGATGGGGAAGTTTGTGAGGCATATATGGTGAATTCAAGTTCGTTATCCGAAACTCGATATAAGTTGACATCAGTCTGAAAACCGCATACAGCAGTATCTGCTATCCAACATATTACGTCCAGACGAATGGATTCATCGAACATATCCATATTGTCCCAGTCATAGCCTCCTCCATTAAATGTGCTTCCGAAGTAGTAGCCTTTTCCAATCTCGAGCTTTGCTCTAAGCTCATCACGAATTTTATTATCCATATCATTTCGTCTTGCTCGGTTTGTTTCTTACGAGTTCGATAAAAAGATTGTCATCTACTGTATCGCTTCTATCTTCCACATCAATATTAAACTGGATGGCTATTTCTCCATAGGTAGTTATCGTTGAGAATGCCTCGAGAGAATCTAACCCGAACCAGTAAACCTGATATATATCTGAGTCATCTGCAAGATTTATCACTGCATCATCCCAATATGACTGATTATTCATTGATAGCAAACGATATGCCTTTGTTGGGAAGCCAACCAATCGATTATAAAAAACCGAATGAATAGAGTCTGTTAAATCAAAACCAGTGACCGATTCTGTTTCCCTATTGTATTGCACAGCATAGATATAAGCTGTCCAACTACCTGCGAAGTCAAAGTCTTCTGCAGGTATAATATTAACGAGTGATTCATCAACACCCTTTATGGTTACCTGAGCAGAAAGGCTGGAGAAAAGCAACAGAAAGAGTAGAAGGGGTAAATGTTTGTAAGGTTTCATAATCAGTGTATTAGGTTACAAAGTAGGTAAATCGTTAACGTCCAGCTGTTGAATTTCCAATCCTCGCAAATACGTTAGCGATACGGTGAGGTCACTATGATTCATTACCTGTTGAAGCTTCTGGAGTGAACCTGTTTTCTGAAATACGTGTAATGCTGATGTGTGTCTCAGAGAGTAAAGTGTAATACCGTCACCAAGTATAGTGGACTGAACTTTATAGCGCTTCCATAACACCTTAATGTAATCTCTACTGTAGGGTGTTAGGCTGTCCCTTAAAACGTACTTATTTACTTCTGTATACCTGCTGCTTAGCTCCCTTTTTATGTAAGTGGGTATTGGGACAATTCTGTTACGTCCAGACTTGTTACGTTCACCTGAGAGCGAGATGATGTTCCTGTCCAAGTCTACATCCTCCCATTTTAGTAATCGTATTTCTTGGTGCGGTCTAAGTAGACATCCATAAGTGAGTAAACAGCATACATAAAGGACATCATTGAATTCCTTGATGTCATTAAGCAAGGCGGGCACGTCTTTGATTGGCTTATGCAGTACTGATTTCGTTCTCTTGGCTTTTATTTGATTCAGCTTGTCATCTTTAACCAAGCAGCGTAAGGTCGTAAGCACGTTTTTCTGTGTTCTTGGTGACCATTTCGACTGCTTAACGAATGAATCGAGATGACCAAAGCTAATCTGTGATAGGATTTTATTGGTTAAGTTATGGAGTGTTGAATATTTCTCCCATTCCTTTACAACCCACCTACAGTCTCGCTTGTGATGATGAGAATAACGACCGTTTTGCACCTCTTCAGACTGAATTCGTAGCCTGTTTGTGAACGATATCTCAATGGTTTCTACTGGTTTGCCTTTCTTTTTTTTAGGTCTCCATCCTTCCATTAGCTTAAGCTCAAAGGCTGACGTCAGTAGCCCCAGATTTTCTGAGGCTTTTAGAGACAGTCCTATAGACTTGCCGTTAAACAGCCTATACCGCTTACCCTCGAAGTAGATGCTGACAAATTCACGATTTCCGTCTTTTCCTGTGGATACTTTGTAATCCATCTTTTTACACTTTTGACTGCCACTTTATTGAGTATGCAATGCAAAAAGCTAATAGACAGTCTATTATAAGCTCGTTAAGTCGGGCTCATAACCCGAAGGTCGTAGGTTCGAGTCCTGCCTCCGCTACTACGAAACCCTTTGAAGGAAACTTCAGAGGGTTTCTTCGTTTACGAGTCTACCAAACGGGGCGAAGCCCCTATTCAACGGAGTTGAACTGACTCGCACTCCGCTAAGGAGCTCTTTGCAATGCCAATAAATAAAGAAACAGTACTGGTTAATACTGAATCAAAGAAAAGGCTCATATGGCATATAAAAAAGCATTTAGTGTCACTAAAATGCCAAAAGTGTCAGTAACATTCTGCTGTATAGATACCCCATACCTTTTGAAATCCGTTTCGGTAATCAGTCCCTTTCGACTGCATATGTATAGTATCCATCACCTCTGCATTACTCTATAGATTTCTCCGTTAGTGTGTGCCCTACAAAGGCTAAGTGTCTCATATGAAACATTTTAAAGCTTGATTGTGAATGTTAGCGGGGTAACAAAACGGTTAGGTTGAGTGGTTTCCTTTCGTGAAGACGTTCCTCCTGGAGATAAACATAAGTATTTGTTATACAGGGCGTTATGAGGTTATACATAGTTTTTCACAATACTGGTATCCCATTAAAATACACTGTAACTTTACCTTAGTGACAAGCTCACAACAACACAACGCTTGACCTGCTACAACATTCAAGCAGCTTCAACGTTCAAGCAGCAATAACGTTCAGACAATGTTCAAGCAGCTACTACATTCAAGCAGCTTCAACGTTCAAGCGGAATACAACATAATCAAAACATCAAAACGGTTTTCAACGCTTGACAGCTTTCATCACTTGTGATTTGTTCTGAAAGCATCACACGGCAAGATTACATCACTGAATCGAGGGTAGCTATATCCAGCCCTTTGGACAGATTAATAATAGCCTTTTCCAATTACGGAATGTCTAACACCGCCTCTTGGGTCTTCTACATCACCTTTGCGTCTCGGAATAATGTGGCAATGGAAATGAAAAACAGTTTGACCAGCGTACTCTCCACAGTTCATTCCTATGTTGTAATCTGTTTCTCCGTAGGTGTTCTGGAGATACTGCTTAGATAAACTGAGTGCTGTAATCAGTTCTGATTGTTCACTTTCGTTCAGAGCAAAATAGTCAACAGCTTTACGTTTCGATATGATGAGCAGATGTCCCTCAGTAACTGGATATTTGTCTTTGATGACAAAGAAATAATTTGTCTCCAGTATCCACTGCTCTTTTGGGATGTCTAAGAATACGCTCATAGAGCTAAGATAACTCGTTAGGGTCTACTTTCCATCCAATAGGAGAATACTGCTTAGCAGCCTTATTATGCTCTTTAAGAAACTGCCTTCTACGCTCTGGAGTAGAGCCAGTCTGTTTAGCTATGGTTTCGCCAAGTGGATGCCTACTGGCTATGTAAAATTCATTACGTTCATACAGCTTAGCGAGGTAGTATTCATCAGCACGCTTATCACTCTTAGAACGGTTAATGGATGATTCTGCAAGTACTAAATTCCATACACCATTAAGATTATATTCTCCGTGTTGGGATTGCTTAGATACTGGAAAGAAATGGTCTACATCAATGTTGGTGATGTCAATGCTTCGGTTGGAATAAAAGCACTTTCCTTTCTGGTATCCGCTTAAGGCATCACGTGCAGCAGTTACAGAAGTTCGGTAATCTACACCTTCGATATAAAGCTCATTCCCACTATCATCAATCTTTACCTCCAACAGATTAACTGGAATACCAACGTTCCAAGCTGTCTCCACTAAGTTCCATCTGGCTTCTACCTCCGTTTCCAACAAGAGTCCACTTTCTGATTGTAGTTCATATAATCTGTCGCTTAGTACAAGCTGCTTAGCTGATTCATTATAGTCGTAGAAATCAAAGGGTAGACCGCCTTTTACATTGTGGAAACGTGGTACTACATTATTGAAGCCGTTCTTAGCTGTAAAACTGATTAGCTCATCATATGTAACGTCTCCTTTGACATATCCCTTGTATTTCGTGGCTAACGCTGAATCTGTCGACCGAGTATCTTGGCTTAGCCCAGACTTGTAATGTTCTAATAGATGAGGTGCATAGGCTTGAGCTAATTCTTCGTAGCTCACAACAGACTTGCCTTGTTTTGCCAAATCAAGTATGCCCTTAGCCAGAGAGAATTTATAGGAAGCTGTGTTCTTGCCAAACAGAATAATGGAACGCCAAATGGTTTCATTGGTGAAGTCGTCCTCACGGAACTCGGCAAGTGTTTTTTCAAACTGGCTTGCCATTTTACTTCTTCTTTACAGTCCAGACAGAATAATCCACCTTTGGTTTTTTGTCATCACGTTTACCTTTCGGAACAGTTTTACCTAACAGCCCCTTTTCTTCTCGCTTGTCTTGCAACAATTGTTGATGACTGGCACGAATAGATGTGAAGTGCAGGCGCTCGATAGAATCATAAAACTCTTTCTCGTTATAATACAAAAGTGATGCGACAGCATATTCTACAGCCTCCTCTAATGTCTCTGGTAGCTGACCTTTGAAAAGTAAACCGTAGCATTCCGTAAACTGCTTGAATGTTGGAAATTCCTTTTGCTCAGTTAGAATGAGAGATATTAACTCTTTGCTAAAGCCTTCTCCAAGTTTGTGGATTTTACTGAGAGACCATCTTTGGGAAACGGCTAACTCATCTAAAGCTTTGGTTGTGATACTGGCTACTAAATCATTGAACTTATCCATCACCATCCAGTATAATAGGTTTCAGCATAATCATTGACCGCCTCAGAAAGATTTGTACTCAGCTTTCTGGTCTGCATATAACTGTGTTTGCCCTTAAGTAAGTCTGTCATTGCATCCTTCGGTACTTCTTGACCAAGCCATACATACTTATCGATTACTTCACTCAGTTGCTCTGGCTGGACTGCATATTCAGTGGACAGCTTAAACAGAGCCTTTTCTCTTTCATCCGCAAAGAAGTCTTCAAGGGCATCTGCAATACTCATAGGATTGTCAATATGCACCAGCTGCTCTTCTATGAAGCGTTGAATCAGCTCTCGTTTGCTGTGCTGCTTGATGTCGTTTGTAATCTGTCGTAGAAGCTTCTCTTTGAGCTTCTCCTTGCTGTCAACATCCGAGCTAACCATCTTACTGAGTAATTCGATAATGTAGTCCACGTCAACCTTCGTTGTGCCAAGGAGCTCTATTTCGAAGTCTATCTCACCCAAGATGGATTCCTTAACCGTTTCTTCTTTGTACAGCTTTACTGTTGGTTGTAGGTCACGGTACTTACTACCGTAGTCTGCAAGCTCTTGTTCGGTGATGCCTACATCGTCATACTTGAAGTCTGTATCGTTACTCAGTACGTTATGCTTTCGAAGCACGGAACGGAAGGCTTTGATGAACTCTTCTTTAGCTTTCATTCCTTTGAGACTGTCTACAGATTGCACAGTAGGAGCGACCTCTCTTAGGCGTTGTAAGGCTACTTTAAACTGTTCAAGAAGTACTGAGTAGTCTGGTAAGAATACCGATTCGTTAGGAGCTTTGTTAGAGAATAATGCAACAGCTTCATCTACCTCATTCTTGATGTTTCTGAAGCACACAATGTTTCCAAAAGGTTTGCGGTTAGTCTGTACTCTGTTCGTGCGTGAGAAGGCTTGTATTAAGCCGTGATGGCGTAAGTTCTTATCCACGTACAGCGTATTGAGCTTCTTGGAGTCGAAACCAGTGAGGTACATATTTACCACGAACAGAATATCTATGTTTCCGCTCTTCACTCGCTTGGAGACGTCTCTATTGTAACGGTCAAAACCGAACTGCTCACGTAGCTTAAATGATGTTCCGAAGGTCTTGTTGTAATCCTTGACATATTCGTCCAGACGTTCACTGTTCTGACGAGCATTACCGCTTCCATCGTCATCCTTGAATTCATCGTTAGCACCAAAGGAGAATACGGCTGCAATTTTAAATCCCATCTTCTGCCTTTGTTCGTCTGCTCTAAACATCTCATAGTACTTGCACAGATTATCTATGCTTGAACAAGCGAAAATAGATGTGTATTCCCTCGTTCTTGAGTATATGCCGTGCCTATCAATGACGTATTGCTTAATCTTCTCCATTCTTTCGTCAGAGTTCATAAGCTCAGCTATATCTATGCCTTGCACCTCCATATCCACGAAAGTGTTTGAGTCGGTTTTGTCTTCGTACTTACCTACATAATCAATCTTGAAGGGTAGAACATTTCTATCCTCAATAGCATCAACGATGAGGTACTTGTGTAGGCACTTCTCGAAGAGGTCGGCTGTTGTTCTTTTACCGTGTTCGTTTGGCGAGGAGTTCTCTGCAAAGATGGGTGTACCAGTAAATCCAAACAGCTGGGTGTTGGTGAAGAACTCTGTGATTCGTTTGTGTGTAGCTCCGAACTGACTACGGTGACACTCATCGAAGATGAAAACTATCTTCTCATCCTTCAAATGACTTATTTCTCGCTCAAGAGAAGAAACAGCTTTATTCAGTTTCTGTATAGTGGTCACTATCAACGGTACTGCATCATTCTTGAGCTGCTTAACCAGTGTAGCTGTCTTTTCCGTATCCTCAAAGCTGTCGTCAGAGAAGTTGGCAAACTCTTGTACCGTTTGGGTATCCAAGTCCTTTCTATCCACTACGAATACCACCTTTTTGATGTCATTACGCTGTGTTAGAATCTGGCTTGCTTTAAAGCTTGTGAGTGTCTTTCCAGAGCCAGTGGTGTGCCAGATATATCCGTTACCAGAACCTTCTTCTACGGTCTTTAGAATACCTTCTACAGCATAGCACTGGTATGGTCTCAGCATCATTGCGACATTCTCAGTGGTAAGCACCGTGTAGCGGAATATCATCTTGTGCAGATGTTCACGATTCAGGAAGGTATCTGTGAAATCTGTGAGCTGATTGATGGCGTTATTGTCCTCGTCCGTCCAATTGAATGAGAACAGCTTATTCAGTGTGCTATTGTTAGCGAAGTACTCTGTATTTACTCCGTTAGAGATAACGAACATCTGTATGAACTGGAAGTATCCTTCACCAGCGTGGTAGGTATCTCTTTGGTAGCGCTGAACTTGTTGGAACGCCTCCTTGATTTCAACCCCTCTACGCTTGAGTTCTATCTGTACTACTGGTAGACCATTCATCAAGAT
>Ga0196905_1001005_pt1 | contig 10995 bp, 5 predicted proteins | sample CB_VirMetaG_3_FD_169098 | JGI IMG/M metagenome (GOLD analysis project Ga0196905, IMG submission 169098) | Freshwater to marine saline gradient viral communities from Chesapeake Bay - CB_1508_1S Viral MetaG (v3) (version 3) | ecosystem: Environmental > Aquatic > Marine > Coastal | place: USA... | reverse complement strand
GGCAACGATCAAGGTGCCTATGCGGAAGCCGCTGCTACTTTGTCTCCAGGTGCAGGTGATTTTCAATTTGGCAAGTTTACTAATTCCCAGCGGAAGCACCATATTCTGAGGATTATGTACTACCCAACCCGACTTACTCAGTCCCAACTCCAGGCTCTTACCCTGTAACCATCATGAACACAACCTTCCTTCGCTTCACTGACGAAGCCACCTTCCAGACCGCTGCTGAAGTTGCCGGGCTTTACAACGAACCGTCTGGTGATGATCCGGGTGGATACATCTGCTACACCCACGATCACGCCATGGACATCGTTGGCACCATCTACAACGACGATGGCGTTTACAACCCCGACACTGGTGAGGTGATCACTCCTCCCACCCCTATGGACGGATGGCATGTCAACTTCAAAGGCGAGCTGCCTACTGGGTGGGATCAGTTTGTCGTCACGCCTCAGAACCCCTATCGAGTGTTTGCTGGAGACTAATTCCAAATACTAAGAGGATGATTTAGAATCTAAATACTCATAAGTCGCAGTAACTTATGGGACCTCTACACTCTCCAAAAGAATACTTGTTTAATTTACACACAACAAGTTCTGGGGAGGCAAAACGAATGTGGAGGCAACATATAAAAGAGCAATGGAATCATCAATGTGCCTATTGTGGGTCAGAAGAGAATCTCACAATAGACCACATTGTTCCACAGTCTAAAGGTGGAATGGACTTCACAAAAAATGTAGTCTGCTGCTGTCACGATTGTAACCAGTCAAAGGGACACGAGCACTGGAAACTATGGTATGTTCAGCAAGATTTCTATAGTGAAGAAAGATTTGATAAGATAGAAGAGTGGATGAAACCAGACCCACCGAAGAATCTGTTTGCTTATCGTCCAAGAAGGAATAATGCGTCTTGAGGTTTTATAAATAAATCAAAAGGGCATTATATAATGCCTTCTCTGGTAAATACCGAATGTAATAAATGGCAACTCCGATTCGGATAAAAAGGTCTGCCGTTCCTGGCAAAAGACCTACAGTAGATCAACTCTTAGGTGCTGAGTTAGCATATAATACCTATGACTCTGAATTATACGCACTCAGAGATAGGTTTTCTCAGACTGGTATTGCCACAGAAGTTGTAAGAGTCGGAGCAGGTGCCACTGTTACAAACATTCTTTATGTAACAAAAGACGGAAACGATAATAATACAGGTAAGAAACTTGGAGATGCAAAGGCAACCATTGCTGGAGCAGTTGCGATTGCTGAAGAGGGAGATATAATTAAAGTCAGTGCTGGAACATATTCTGAAAATAATCCAATTGCTCTTCCACCACAAGTCAGTATTATTGGGGACAGTCTAAGAGAAGTTTCGGTTTCTCCACAAAATGCTGGAGAAGATTTATTCCATGTTGCTCCTGGAAATTATATTTCGGATATGTCATTTACTGGCACATTGAATCCTGGTAAAGCAATATGCGCCTTTAATCCAAATATTGTTAGATATTCAGCACAATCACCTTATATTCGCAACTGCACCAACTTTATCCAAGATAGTATTGGATTGAGAATTGACGGAAGTGATGTCATTGGACCATTTAAAAGTATGGTTGTTGACTCTTTCACTCAATATAATCCAAATGGTATTGGAGCATCGATTACAAATGGTGGATATGCCCAGTTAGTTTCTTTATTCACAATCAATAGTGACATTGCAGTATTTTGTGGAAGTGGTGGTGCTTGTGACCTTACAAACTCTAACTCTTCATTCGGTAATTATGGTTTAGTTGCTGATGGTGTAGGAGAAAGACAATACACTGGAATTCTGACTGGATCAAATTCATCAGTCAATGACTTTATTTTTGAGGTTGACTTAAACACTCCAACACTCGGAGTCCAGACCGCATCTTATGATAATGTATCTGGTATTGTGACAATCACAACCAATACAAATCATAACTTTAATGTTGGAATGGGAGTGACAATTAGTGGACTTCAATTTAGTTGTCCTTCTGGTCCTACAATTCTCACATACCCAAGTGGAAATTATGGATATACATTTACAGTTGACTCCATAAATTCTGCTAATACCTTCTCTGCTTATGTTGGACCATCGACTCTGCCACATACTTATGAGTCTGGCGGCACGGTAGCAATCAATGTGGTAAGACCATTTGACGGGCAGGTTGTTTATTTTGATGACTTATATTATACGATAGGAAAGATTACAATTACAAATCCAGGTAGTGGTTATAATTCTTCACCAACGATTACGATTGGTGACCCATCAACATCAAATGATTGGGGAGTAACTGCGACTGCTGTTTCTGAAATTCGTAATGGATCAGTTGTCAATATTGAAATAGTTTCAAGTGGTAGAGGATACACATCACTTCCAACGATTACATTCTCTGCTCCTGATGTTGGGATAAATACAGCAACTGCGACTCTGGAACTTTTACCAACTTATTATACGATTCAAAGTTCAACAGCACCTAGTGCTGGAATTTCTACAATTACTCTGAATGAGAATGTGCCTTATGTTGTCGGAGTTGGATCTACAGTGCCATTCTTCAAGCAAAGTAGAGTCTTGGCATCAGGACATTCATTTGAATACATTGGATCTGGAACTGACCTGACGGCATCTTTACCACAAAATGGCGGTGTGCCGATTCAAGAAAATGAAACTGATTCTAGAAATGGTGGATTGGTTGTTTATACCAGCACTGACCAGGCAGGAAACTTCCGTATCGGTGATGGAGTCCAAATCAATCAGGTGACTGGCACTATCTCTGGGACATTCTACTCCAAGAGTTTGTTTGCCACACTTACCCCATACATTCTAGCACTAGGAGAATAAAAAATGGCATTACCCTTAAATGTATATAAGACAATTACAACAGTCGTGCCAACAGGAGCAGTTGGTATTTACACGGCACCTGTTGGATATAGTAGTGTTGTTTTGTTAGCACAAGCAGCAAATATTGACTCCAATACTCATACGATTTCTTTCTCTCACAAGAGAAGTGTTGTTGGAGTTGCCGTAACAACAGAAATTTTGAAGGACTTTCCAATTGAGGGTAATGATACCACGACTCTTCTTGGTGGAAAGTTAGTGCTTGAGTCTGGTGATTCTTTAACAATTTCGGCAAGTGATGGCACAAATATTAAATTCATTGGAAGCATTCTAGAAACACTTAACTAATAACTAACAATGGCAAAGTTCCTTAGCTGTAGACAAAGAAACCTAAGTGTCGGTATCAATAGTTTTACCGAAGATAAAACCGTATTGGATGTTGTCGGTAAGGTTGGAATCGGCACTACCAACGCACAGAATCATTCTTTGTTTGTCGTTGGGGGCACTAATGTAGTTGGTGATGTTAATATCACTGGTGTTACTACACTCGCAGCAAATGGTGGCATCACTACAACAGGTGGTGATTTATATGTTGGTGGTGACCTCTATGTATCTGATGATGTTGTCTTTGATGAAATTAATGCGAGAAACATAGATATAACCGGTATAGGTACAATCTCTCAACTTTTTTCTACTACAGCAACATTTAGTGGTCTTCAGGTAAATAATGTTTCTAGTTTGTCTGGAGTAGTTAATGTATTAAATGGTATTGATATTGTCGGACAAACTGAAGTAGATAATTTTAGAGTTTCTGGAGTTTCTACTCTTTCTGGATACGTTGATGTTGGTGGGACTATTGATATTGGTGGTGGATTAGAAGTTAGTGGAATTACTACACTCGCAGCAAATGGTGGCATTACTACAACAGGTGGTGATTTATATGTTGGTGGTGTTACTACTTCCGTTGGTGGTTTCGTAGGAAGCCTAACAGGCACAGCATCTACAGCATCATTTGCCACCACAGCATTTACTTTAAATGGAATTACTGAAGGGGACTTAAAAGTTGCCTTCGCAAGAGATGCTGGAGTATCTACAAGTGTTATTGGTGGTATTGCTTCTGTTACACAACTTTCCGTAAGTGGAATTTCTACTTTAAATATTTTACAAGCATCACAACTTTATGTTTCTGGTGTTTCCACATTCATTGGTGCGATTACTGGCACAATCTCTACTGCTACAAAACTAGAAACCGCAAGGACTTTTGAAATCACTGGTGATGTTGTTGCCTCACCAATTGCCTTTGACGGCACTGGTAATGTATCACTCGCAGCAACCATTCAACCAAATAGTGTTGAGTTAGGCACTGATACATTTGGTGATTATGTAGAGTCAATTTCTGGCACAACAAATGAAATTACTGTAACTGGAGGCACGGGAGAAGGGTCTACTCCAGTTATTTCATTCGCACCAAATCCAACAATTAGTGGAAATGTAACGATTGGAAATGATTTACAAGTCAACAATAATCTGAATGTTACTGGAAACATCACAGTTGGTGGCACAAGTGCATACATTATTGTCCAAGATTTTAGAGTTACTGATGCTGATATAACTCTCGGATTTACTACAGATGCTTATGGTAATGACACTTCAACAGATACTACAGCAAATCATGGTGGTATTGCTGTTGCTTCAACTGAGGGTAATCCGTTAGTTCAACTGGTTAATGTTGCAATTGGAGAAACTTTACCTGCCACATATAAGAAGTTTATGTGGTTTAAGGCAGGGTCTTTTGCTGGACTCAATACTGATGCCTGGTTGAGTAATTATGCGATTGGTATTGGTAGCACTCAATTCCCATCAGGCACAAGACTCGCAGCAGGGGCAGTCCAATTCACTGAGAATGATTTAGCAGTTGTAAGAAATATCAATGCTTCTGGTATTGTTACTGCTCCAACTTTTGTAGGAAACCTAACAGGCACAGCATCCACAGCATCATTTGCGACCACAGCATTTAGTCTCAATGGTGTTGCCGAAGGTAATTTGAGTGTTGGATTCGCAAGAACTGCTGGTATTGCCACCTTTGCGACTAATGCTGGAATCGCAACAAACCTCAAGGGTGGTGTTGCTGGCAATGTGCCTTATCAGTCTGCAACTGATACAACAACCTTTGTTACAAATGGATCTTCAGGTCAGGTATTGCTCTTTAATGGATCAATTCCAATTTGGGGTAATGTCAGTGCTGCTGCTGGTGCTTTTGGTGGTATCACTGTTTATGATGAAGGAAATCTTGTAGGCACTGCTGGTAGTATTGCTTCCTTAGATTTTGTTGGGTCAAATCTAACCGTAACTGGGACAAGTGGTGCGAATGGTATTGCCACTGTCACAATGTCTGACAATCTTGTTGGCACGGCACTATCAATTAGTGGTATTTCAACATTCAGTAATAATGTAACAGTCGGTAGTGGCATTACAATGTATGCCTCTACAGGTATTGTAAGTGCCACAGCATTTTATGGAAGTGGATTAAATCTTTCTGATTTGATTCTTGGAAAAATTGAAGGTCTCCAAATACAAGAAGAAGGTAGTGATATTGGAGTTGGATTTACTTATGCAACTCTAAACTTTGTTGGAGATTATGTAACCGCAACTGGCGTTGGCACAGTCGCAAACATCACATTCACGACTCCTCCATATGCCGATGTAGCAGGTATAGCAACTTATGCTACTACTGCTGGTGTAGCAACAGCACTACAAAACTCAAGAGACTTTAGTGTTTCTGGAGATGTTGCTACTTCTTCGGCAGTAACTTTTGATGGAACCGGTAATGTTGACTTAGCAGTTACTCTATCAAATACTTTTAGTGCTAATACATCGGGTATCATTACATCATCTGGTGGATTTGTAGGTAACTTAACTGGCACGGCAACAACAGCAACTAACTTAGCAGATGCGGCAAATATTACTACAGGAACTATTGATAGTGCTAGATTAACTGGCACTTATAATATTGATATCAGTGGTAATGCTGCCACTGCTGATTATGCCGATGTAGCAGGCATTGCCACTTATGCTTCTAATGCTGGTGTAGCAACCTATTCTGGAGTATCAGGATTCTCTACCTTCTCTGGATATGCTACTACTGCTGGTGTAGCAACCTATTCTGGAGTATCAGGATTCTCTACCTTCTCTGGATACGCTAATGTAGCAGGTATTGCCACTTATGCTTCTAATGCTGGTGTTGCCACTTATGCTAATCTAGCAGGAGTTTCCACAAATGTCATTGGTGGAATCGCATCAGTTACTCAACTTTCTGTTTCTGGCATTTCTACATTAGGGACAGTTGAAATATCCTCAGGTATCGTAACGGCATCTTCCGGTATTGTTACTTATTATGGTGATGGATCACAACTTTCTGGCATTCAAGGTGGTCTTGGAATCTCTACAAATACCTCTAACCAGGCACAATACATTCCTTATGCGACTTCATTTGGATCAACAACAGGTGCTGGTGCCACTACATTATTCGTTTATAATCCTTCAACAAATCGTTTGGGTATTGGAACCACCAATCCGCAAGCAAATCTTCATGTTGTTGATGAGTTCTTAGTTTCCACTGCTGGTGCCGCAAGCACTCAAAGAATCTCTCAGAAGGCATACACACTTAATAACGGGTCTCTGTCTTGGGAAGGTAGTGCAGGTCAGTTGTTCTCCATTACAAACAACCTGACTTCTGGAAGTATCTTCTCGGTCAATGATGTTTCTGGTATTCCTTCAATTGATGTTGATGCCGATGGAACGATTCAGTTAGCACCATTCGGAGCATCTGAGTATGTTGGTGTTGGAACCACAAATCCACAGGCAAAACTTGATGTTAATGGTGGTCTTATTGTCTCTGGTATTTCTACATTAGGAACAGTACAAATCTCATCAGGTATTGTTACTGCTACTTCTGGTATTGTAACTTATTATGGTGATGGATCTAATTTAACCAATGTTGTAGCAGCTTCTTCTAATGGAGAATTCTATACCGGAGTATCAAGCTCTATACAACTCACACCACTGTCTTATGAGACCTCAATTTATACTTTCCCATCAACAGCAGGAAAGCAATATGTAATCGAAAGTATTAATGTTGCAAATGTTGATACATCTGTTGGTGTAGGCACAACAGTCAATATAATCGCATCAATTGAAGATTCAAGTGGAGAGCAAACTTATATTGCTTATAATGTCCCGATTGTTAATGGTGGTTTGATTGAGTTATTAAAAAATGCAATTGTTGCAGGACCAAGTGATGTAATAAAAATGTGGACTACAAACGATGCTTATGTTGGTGTAAATACTGCTGCCGAAGTTTATATGAATTATACTGAGTTTACAAGCACCGAATACATCAGTGAGTATGCATCTACGGTTTCAATTGCAACCACAGACCCAACCGCAGTTTATACTTCAAGCACTTACCCATCAACGATTGAAGCAATTCACTTTGCAAATCGCACTGATACTGGTGACTATCCAGTTTCTGTCAGCATTACAAATGGACTAACAACTACATATCTTGCGAAGAATCTAATTATTCCAAGATATTCAACGGTTGATATACTAGATAGACCAAAGAGAATTGAGACAAATGGAGTGATTAAGGTAGAAGTCGGTCAAACATCAACGATTGATGTCATTATTGCCGGTAAACAAATCACTTCGTAGGGGTAATATAAAATGAGTATTCGTCAGGATGTCTTTGGATTAGAGACAGTTTATCGTCTTCAGGTAGAAGGATTATGGAGTGCTAAGAGTGATGTATGGTTAAGTCCAAGTCCATTTTTTGGGTCTTGGGATTATGGTTACTTTGGTGGTGGCAACTTTTCTGGACTTCTCGCAACAGTAAATCGCATTGATTACTCCAATGATACAGCAACAGCATCACCAAAAGGACCATTAAGTTCTGCTAGATATCAGTTAGCAGCAACTGGTAATAGTTCTTATGGTTACTTTGGTGGTGGTAATAGTCCTGGTCCAGTATCAACAGTAGACCGTGTAGATTATTCTAATGATACTGCAACAGCATCTGTTAGAGGTCCATTAAGTGTTGCTAGATACAGTTTAGCAGCAACAGGTAATGCTTCTTATGGTTACTTTGGTGGCGGCGGTGATTTTATTAGTCCAGCAACCACACCATTATCATCAGTGGACCGCATTGATTACTCTAATGATATCGTAACAGCATCACCTAAGGGTCCATTGAGTGGTAATAGATATAGGGGTGCAGCAACAGGTAACAGTTCTTATGGTTACTTTGGTGGTAGAGGTAATGCTGGATCATCAGGAGCGACAGTAGACCGCATTGATTATTCTAATGATACCGCAACAGCATCACCAAAAGGACCATTAAGTCTTGCTAGACAATACTTAGCAGCAACAGGTAATGCTTCTTATGGTTGGTTTGGTGGTGGAGCAACTCCTTCTCCGGCAATATTCTCAACAGTAGACCGTATTGATTACTCCAATGATACAGCAACAGCATCACCTAAAGGACCATTAAATTCTTCTAGAACTGATTTAGCAGCAACAGGTAGTGCATCTTTTGGTTATTTTGGTGGCGGGAGACCACCATACCCATCAGTAACATCAGTAGACCGTATAGATTACTCTAATGATACAGCAACAGCATCAGTAAGAGGTCCATTAAGTGTTGCTAGATTTAGATTAGCAGCATTAAGTGCCAAAGCAAATGCAATTACTGATTTAACTTTATTACCAGCAACTCCAGGTCCAGCAACTAACTTTGGAACTGGTGCTGTAGAAACCTTTACTTATGGTTACTTTGGTGGTGGTGGCAATCCTGCTCCAGTAGCAACAGTAGACCGTATTGATTACTCCAATGACACTGCAACAGCATCAGTAAGAGGATCATTACCTGTTGCTAGAAATACTATAGTAGCAACAGGTGATGGTTCTTATGGTTGGTTTGGTGGCGGCGGAAATTTTCCTACAGCTTTTTCAGCAGTATTCCGTGTAGATTACTCTAATGACACTGCAACAGCATCACCTAAAGGACCATTAAATACTGCCAGATATGAATTAGCAGCAACAGGTAATAGTTCTTATGGTTACTTTGGTGGTGGTGGTGGTGGTCCAGTGTCAATAGTAGACCGTATAGATTACTCTAATGATACAGCAACAGCATCACCAAAGGGACCATTAAGTCTTGCTAGAGAAAGATTAACAGCAACAGGAAATCAATCCTTTGGTTATTTTGGTGGCGGGGATATTACTGGTACTGGTCAAGCAAGAGTAGACCGTATTGATTACTCCAATGATACAGCAACAGCATCACCAAAGGGACCATTAAGTGTTGGTAGAAGATACCTAGCAGCAACAGGTAATGCTTCCTTTGGTTATTTTGGTGGTGGTATTCCTACTGGTCCTACTGTAGTATCAAGAGTAGATCGTATAGATTACTCCAATGATACAGCAACAGCATCACCAAAAGGACCATTAAGTGTTGTTAGAGCATACTTAGCAGCAACAGGTAATGCCAACTTTGGATACTTTGGTGGTGGCAATGATGGTGGATCTCCTGGTCCAGTATCAAGAGTAGACCGTATAGATTACTCTAATGATACAGCAACAGCATCACCAAAAGGACCATTAATTCTTGCTAGACAACAATCAGCAGCATCAAGCGCAAGAGCCAACGGATTTGCCGCAACTGATACAACACTGCCACCAGCAAACTCACCAGTCCAAAACTTCCCACCAACATTCTTTGGTTACTTTGGTGGTGGTACTCCTGGTCCAAGATCAACAGTAGACCGTATCAATTATGCAAATGACACCGCAACAGCATCACCAAAAGGTCCAATGAGTGTTGCTAGATCTAATTTAGCAGCAACAGGTAATAGTTCTTATGGTTACTTTAGTGGTGGTACTCCTGGTCCATTATCAACGATAGACCGCATTGATTACTCTAATGATACTGGAACCGCATCTCCAAAAGGTCCATTAAGTGCTGCTAGATATCGCCAAGCAGCAACAGGTAATCAATCTTATGGTTGGTTTGGTGGAGGTAATCCTGGTCCAGTATCAACAGTAGACCGTATTGATTACTCTAACGACACTACAACAGCATCACCAAAAGGACCATTAAGTGTTGCTAAAGAAAAGTTAGCAGCAACAGGAAATAGTTCTTATGGATACTTTGGTGGTGGTAGTCCCTCAACATCAACAGTAGGTCGTATTGATTACTCTAACGACACCGCAACAGCATCACCTAAGGGACCATTAAGTTCTTCTACATATAATTTAGCAGCAACAGGTAACAGTTCCTTTGGTTACTTTGGTGGTGGTCAGTATCCTATTAAAACAACAGTAGACCGTATAGATTACTCTAATGACACCGCAACAGCATCACCAAAAGGTCCATTAAGTGCTGGTAGATATCGTTTAGCAGCAACGGGTAATCAATCTTTTGGTTACTTTGGTGGTGGTAATATTAGTGCAGTATCAACAGTAGATCGTATAGATTACTCCAATGATACAGCAACAGCATCAGTAAGAGGACCATTAAGTGGTGTTAGATATAGTTTAGCAGCAACCTCAGCAGCAGCAAACGGACTCCCACAATAAATAGTCAAAACAACTAAAACTACACTATGAGTATAATGATTGCTCTCCCTTGTCACGGGGGAATTGTGAGTGAAAAAACCACAATGAGTTTATTCAATCTAGGTAAACTCTTAGTAAGAAATAATATTCCTCACGGACTTTTAACACAGGCAAACTCATCACTGATTACAATAGGAAGATCCAAGTGTGCTAATTTCTTCCTCAACAACACAGAGCACGAATATCTTTTCTTTCTAGATAGTGATATTGGTTTTAATCCAGAAGATGTGTTAAAATTAATCTCACATCAGGTTGATATTGTTTCTGGTGCATATCCAATGAAAACAATACCAATTCGTTATTGTTACAATACAATTCAACCAGAGCAACGCAGAGGAGATTTAGTTAAAATAGAAGGAAATGGAATGGGTTTTGTTCTCATTCATCGCAATGTATTTCTGAAAATAGCACAAAACTTTCCAGATCTCAAATACATTCCACCAACAAATGACAGTAATCATCCTCCAACAC
>Ga0196905_1000999_pt1 | contig 11036 bp, 9 predicted proteins | sample CB_VirMetaG_3_FD_169098 | JGI IMG/M metagenome (GOLD analysis project Ga0196905, IMG submission 169098) | Freshwater to marine saline gradient viral communities from Chesapeake Bay - CB_1508_1S Viral MetaG (v3) (version 3) | ecosystem: Environmental > Aquatic > Marine > Coastal | place: USA... | reverse complement strand
GTTCAATGAGATGCTCGGACCCGTAAAGGTCAAGGGGTTCCTCGACTGCCTCGGTGACGGATACATAGTAGACTCCAAGTCCACCAAATCCATATCTAAGTTCAGGTACAGCGTCCGAGACTTTAGCTACGACATCCAGGCGTACATATACACGAAAATCTTCGGTGTGGATGAGTTCTACTGGCTCGTTCAAGAGAAGACGTATCCTTACCTTCCAGCAATCGTAGAGTGCTCAGAAGAAACTCTATTCGCTGGTGAGATGAAATTCAATGACGCAGTTAACAGAATCGAGAAATTTCTTTCAAATGACGAATTACCTCAAAAGGATTACCTCAGGCTTAAAATCTGAGAAAACATCATACATAATGTGCGGATCTGCCCTTCTAATAATCTATACAGCATCAATATCTCTTATATCTTTAATCATTAATCTAATATTTTAATTTACAAACCATGAGTGAAACTAAGTATGACTCCGTTCTCGTCGGCTGGGCTGACGAACCCAAGTACAATGACAACAACGAGCTGATGAGCTGGTCTGTTCGTCTCAAAGACAATGAGCTGAAAGACATGCTCGACCAGTACGTTACACGCCGCGACGAACAAGGACGCGGTGGAAACGTATACGTAACGCTCTTTATGAGCAAAAACGGCAAGGCTTGCGCCCGCGTTTTCAATCCAAACAGCGAAGCCGCTAAGGAGAAGCGCGAGTCTAAATCCGCCAGCCAACAAGTGGTGCAGGATGACCTTCCTTTCTAAAGGGTTTGGGGCGTTCGCCGCGATAGAATGGGGGTTGAGGGACTTGAAGTTTCTCAGCCCCCAAACTTTCTCTGGACGTAAAGGATCGAGAGAAATGACGTTTACGGTCCACGCAGAGAATTATGATAGTGATTTTTCTGTGTCCGTACCGTATTTTGAGACAGACTTTTTACTCTTGTTCATCCCCAATAAAGAAGGTGACAACTGCGTAGTTCTTACGAGAGCAGACACTTGGGAGAAAAGGGGCTTAAGGGTAGATATGACATGGATATCAAAAAAGCTAAAGCGCAAATGGAATGCAAACCTCAAGGCCCCCGATATACTCCCTAACGCTTGACATAGCGATTAAGAAAGGTAACAGGATACAGAACCTTGAGGCCTGGGCAGTATCGCGATACGACAACCCAGCAGACATCATGGCGCACTGTAAAACAACAATGGACAGACTAAGGAACGACCACTTCAAGAAGTCTCACAAAGGAGAAAGAAGAGTGATTGTAAAGAAAGTTAGGTCCAAAAAGATAGTAGGATACGTAAACAGCAACGCAATATGAAACCTAAGCATTACGATATGAGAATTCCACCAGTGGAGTTCATTGTAGCTAACGACATACCGTTTCTTGAGGCCAACGTAATCAAGTATGTATGCAGACACAGACAGAAGGGTGGAAAGGAGGACATCCTGAAAGCAATCGAATACCTCCAGTACATAATTAAAGATCAATATACCGATGAAAGTAACGTTCTTCAAGAACCTGTACGACAAGGACAGTCCTCACCACGTAGAAATTTACACGGCTCTGGAGCGTATCAGGGAGGGCCAGTCGAAAACCACGATTGAAGCTGTTCGCAATGGTGACAAAGAAGCTAAAAAGCAACTCCCCATTGTCTGCTTTAGCGGTGAGTTCTCAGACCGCAGTGATGAGGGCCTGTTTGACCACAGCGGACTTATTGTTCTGGACTTCGATCATATCGACGTTGAGAAATCAAAAGCGGTACTGGCTACTGACGGCTACGTATACTCTTGTTGGGTTTCTCCATCGGGTGACGGGCTCAAGGCGCTGGTTCGTGTAACCAATCCTGAGCGCCACCGCGACCACTTCCGCGCTCTGAAGACATACTTTCACAAGCAATATGACCTTGAGGTAGATGAGTCTGGAGTAAACGAGTCTCGTGCATGCTTTGAGTCATACGACCCTGACCTTATCCTAAATCCTGGAGCTAAGAAGTTCGGGGCATTCGCGTCTGAGCGTAGCGAGCAGGTTCAGGAAGCGCGTAAGGGTGCCGTAACCGACTACATGAAGCTCAACCTTGCATGCCGCATGATTAGGCAGTGTGAGGACGGAGACAAGCACAACACGCTCCTCCGCGCCGCTAGGCTCCTAGGAGGCTTCGTGGGCGCTGGAAGGATCGAGGAAGATGAAGCCGTCAGGATCCTCATGAGGGAAATCACTAAGCGTGATATTGACAGCGAGGAGCACGCCATGAAGACCATCCGAGAAGGATTGGAGAAAGGCAAGAACGACCCCATTAAAGACACGATTGGTGCCGAGCAAGATGCCCAGCGAGAGCTTCTCATTAATGATGGGGATATGTCCTTCATCTCTTCTGACGACGAAGACTTTAGGTGGATTGACGACTACGCCAACGGTCGCATTAAGGTGGGGTTGGATACTGGAGACAAGAAGCTCGATGAACACTTCCGATACAAGAAAGAGTTTGTCATCATCAACGGTCACAGTAATGTAGGTAAGACAACCATGATGCTTTACATGATGGTGAACGCCGCACGCAGGCACAACTGGAAGTGGGTGGTGTACTCCTCTGAGAATCGTACAGCCTCATTGAAGATGACGCTTATGCAATTCGCCACTAACAGGAAGATCGGGGATATGACCTACGACCAGCGTAAGATTGCGTACACCTGGGTTAATGAGCACTTTACCGTAATCAGCAACAATCAGGTATACAGCTACAGCGACATACTTATCTTCCTTGAGAAGATTTACAGACAACAGGAGTTCGATGCTGTTCTGGTTGACCCCTACAACAGCCTTAAGCTGGAGCTCTCTGGACAAGGCAACAGTCATGACTACCATTATCAAGCCGCTTCTGAATTCCTTACGTTCTCAAACGCAAATGATGTGGCAGTGTGGTTGAACATGCACGCTGTTACTGAGGCTCAGAGGCGCAAGGGTGAAGATGGACTTCCTGTAGCTCCGTATGCTGAAGACACCGAAGGAGGAGGCAAGTTTGTTAACCGAGCAGATTGCTTCCTTACGATCCATAGGAAGGTTCAAGCACCAGACAACAACGTCAAGAAAACAACTGAACTCCATGTTCGGAAGGTTCGAGATGTCGAGACTGGAGGCATGCCAACGTCGATTGATGAGCCTTTAACGTTCACCATGGACACGTCAATGACATCCTTCAGGTCGAATTACACACAGGAAAAGCTGTTCCAACCTATTGGAAATGAGTTCAAAAACTACAAAGATTTTAAGATGTCCCCAAATAAAGACTTCATGTCGATTTAAGCTGTAACTTCCCCATGTGAAGCGAAAGAGAGGACAGACTTCTAAAAGGAAGACTGCCAAGAAAAGGGAGTTGGGAAGATACAAGAGCGGATTAGAAAAAACGTGTGCTGACCTGTTAGCTGAATCGGGGATACGTTTTGACTATGAAGATCGAGAGTATCTACTAATGGACAAGTTCCGATACGAAGGAGTCTATTGGAAAATGACCTCCAAGAACAAGGAGATGTCCGATCGCAGTAATAGCATTGCGCTCCCCATACGCTACAAGCCCGACTTTGTTGCCAAAGACGAGAGCTGGATAATAGAGACGAAGGGCTTCCTTCACTCTCACCACGACTTCCCTATGCGCTGGAAGCTGTTTATGAAATACTTAACTGAGCTTGGAAAACCGCTACCTATGTTGTTTATTTGTAAAAATAGACAGCAGATAGAGCACGCTGTAAGTATTATAAAAAACAATGAACCAGATAACAAAGGAGGACGTGGGCAGAAGCTACGGGGTGGCAACCGAGAGGATGCATCGCCTGATAGCGAAATTCTACGAGGACCTATTTAATAGGGAGGGAGACCCGAAGCGTCACCCAGGATACGTGATCGAACTGACTCAGAAATTGAGGCAACAGATTAATTTCGAGCTTGATCTAGTCCGCGAAGCATCTAACCAATTTTACGAAGCTCATGCTGAGTCAGAGTCGGAGGGCCTATTCAGGCTCGACGGGAAGAGTAGCTGAGGTTAGATTCGTGAGAGCGGCAGAGGAGTTAGGTCTTAACGTAACAAAGTCCTCCCGTGAAGAGGATATGAGAGAACACGTAGACTACTGGCTTGCCTTCAATGAAAAGGGTAAGTGGGGGGTAGACGTGAAAGGAAACAACTTGCCCGACGAGATATGGGTCGAGTTGATGAACGTAGGGGGAAATCCAGGCTGGTTGCATGGTAGTGCTAAGATAATAGCATTTGACATGCCAGAGGAACGTGGATTTTCAGTCGTCGACAGGCTTGAACTAAAAGAGTGGGTCGATCAGAATGTTGAGCTTGAACACGTCACGCATAAACGAGATGCATACAGGAAACTGTATCGACGAAAAGACAGGCAAGACCTTATAACTAAACTTATCCTACGGGATCTCAGAGAGTTAAAGTCGTATCGAGTATGGCAATATTTTGACGATTACTGAGTATCTTGTAGGCCTTTCCGAAAAAAAATATGAGCACAGAAAAACTTACTCCATGGGGTGAGGTGGGATACCCCACGTTCAAGCGAACGTATGCAAGACCTACCACAAACGGCAAAACAGAAGAGTGGCCTGACACGGTAAACCGTGTGGTGGAAGCTTGCAACTACCAGCTTGGTTGTGACTTCAAGGACCACGAAAAAGAAGAGCTTAGAAATATTATGCTTGACCTCAAAGGCACAGTTGCTGGCAGGTTTCTTTGGCAACTCGGAACCAAAACCGTAGATCGTCTGGGGTTGCCGTCCCTCCAAAACTGTGCGTTTGTGGTTGTTGATGATCCAGTCCGACCGTTCACTTGGGCATTTGAAATGCTCATGCTCGGTAGCGGTGTCGGATTCAACATCCAAAGGGAGAATGTATACCAACTCCCGAAGGTCGGCTCCACAAAAGTGAACATTGAAAGGAAGGACGTAAATGACGCCGACTTCATTGTTCCTGATTCACGAGAGGGGTGGGTTCAGCTCCTTGAGCGCGTCCTTGAGTCTCACTTCTGGCAGGATGGTGCCTGTGAAGACTTTACTTTCGCCACTCATCTTATCCGTCCTAAAGGAGCGAAGATCAAAGGATTTGGTGGTACTGCCAGTGGAAGTGAAGACTTGGTGTGGGGTATGCTTGAGATTAACAAAATCCTGAACGCAAAGTCTGGGCGGCGACTGTCTAGTGTGGATTGCCTCGACATCATGAATATCATCGGTAAGATTGTGGTGGCTGGAAACGTCAGGAGGTCTGCTCAGATCGCTTTGGGAGACTTTGATGATATCGACTTCCTTCGCGCTAAGCGATGGGACCTTGGTAACATCCCGAACTGGAGGGCTATGTCTAACAACTCAGTTGTATGCAACGACATCTCCAAGCTTCCTGAGGAGTTCTGGGAGGGGTATAACGGAAACGGAGAGCCCTACGGTCTGATTAATCTTGAGACTTCACGGAAGTGGGGAAGGACAGGTGAGTACGAATACCCAGATCCAAACGTACAAGGGTACAATCCGTGCGCTGAACAGAGCCTTGAGAACTTCGAGACTTGCTGTCTTGCTGAGGTATATCTTCCTAACATTGATTCTTACGATGAGCTCACCAATGTTCTTCGATACCTGTACAGGGTGAACAAGCATAGTCTTGCAATCCCGTGTGCAGTAAAAGAAACTGAAGATATCGTACACAGGAATATGCGCATGGGTATTGGAGTTACTGGATACCTTCAGGCTTCCGAAGAACAAAAGTCTTGGTTGAGCAAGGCTTACTATTACCTTCGTGAGTACGACAAAGAATATTCTAAACAACATGGGTTTCCTAATTCCATTAAGCTTACTACAGTCAAACCCTCTGGAACGTTGTCACTTCTTGCTGGCGTTACACCTGGCGCACACCCTGGATATTCCCAATATTACATTAGGAGAATCCGAATGGCGGCAAATAGCGAGCTGGCACGAGTTGCTAGAGGCAACGGGTATGGCGTAGAGTATGTCCGAAACTTCGACGGTAGTGAAGACCACAGTACGGTGGTTGTTAGCTTCCCTTGCTCTTTCCCAGAGGGTACGAAGTTTGCTTCTGATATGACCGCCTGCGATCAGCTAGACGTTATCAAGCGACTTCAGAGCGAGTGGTCAGACAACTCTGTATCTGTGACGATATACTACAGAAAGGAGGAACTTGATGAAATCAAGGAGTGGCTTCGTGAGAACTACATCAATGTGAAGTCTGTTTCTTTTCTACTCCACAGCGACCATGGTTTCGATCAGGCTCCGCTGGAAGAGATTACGAAAGAGAAGTACGAGGAGATGAAAGCTTCTGTAACCCCGATCACAATCATCGACAGCATCTCGCTGGATGAAGTGGAGATCGACAACTGTGATACTGGAGCATGTCCCGTCCGATAAGTGAGTGCTGGATCAGCCAGTTGTATTATCTTAGCACTGTTACACCGACCTAGTGCGGGGTAATTTCGCTAACCTTAGAGGGGCCCTTCGGGGCCTCTCTTACTTTCTGACTTTTTCGATTGTCCTACCAGCAAAGTACGCACCGAACACAGTAAGCATAAGGAGCTCCAGTAGGTTGATGTAGTTGTCTGGAGGCATAAACGCTTGATCCAGTCCATCCCACACCATGACAACCATGAAGAACAAAGTGAGGGCGATAAGTGTCACTGGGCGTATATACTTAGCCAGTTTGACATCTCCCTTAGCGTCAGCCTCCCACCTTCTTGTCACTTGCTCCTGAGCGGAAATCTCTTGTTCTGCCGCTAGACGATCGAACTCTAGCTTATCCTGAGCAGTAAGCTCTGGGCTACCGTCTACTATACGCTTTACAATACCCAATACCCCTTTGTCTGGTATCACATCAGCAAAGTTGCCCGCCACTTCAGGTAGCTTTTCATTAACCCATTTTCCGACCTTAGTGTCTTTAAATTTCTTATCGCTCACTGTCGTAGATTTCTTGGAGTATATCGAATAGAGCTACGGTGTGCGGCATGAACCTGCTTCCGTCGTATTCTTTTGAACTAGCATACTTTTCAGCTACTTCGTTCAACATCTCTATCTTCTTCTCGTCTGTAGCGTTCTGATACTTAGCCCCTTTAATTACCTCTATAGCATCTTTGTATCTGGCCTGACCAGCAACCATCATAAGCCTGTTTATCTGCTCTACGTTTAGGTACACCCTTCCCTTCATGAACTCTTCGTCGTTCATCCAGCTGTACTCCTTGCCGAGCATCCTAGCTGCTTTCAACTCTTTCTTACTCTTCACGTCAGGCACAGATAGCGACCTCTTGGCGGCGTAAGACGGGGTGCCACACAGTTCGGTGAGGTCCTCAGTCTGTTCGTACAGCCTCCAAATCTCATTTGAGAGTGGGTCCGCTGTACCCTGTCTCGACTTGGAGATGTCGAAAAGTTGATATGCAATCGAATTAGCACCCCTTGGCGTTTGTGTGATCGGCTCGCCTTTCCAGTTGTATCTAACAGGATGGTCAGCCAGTCCGAAAGTTCTGTCTTTTATGGTATACTCAAACTTTTTTAGTATGCGCTCCATAGCGTCCATATCCTTAGTCGTTCTTGTGTCGGGCAAAAATTCTCTCTCAGCCCTGTAGAAGGCACTCATTTGGTTCGGGAGGACCGCCGCACTTCCAGCCTGGAACAGTGAGTTTACTAGATTCTCTGCGTTTCTCTCTACGTCATCTCCAGTAAGTACTTTCAAGAATCCATTCAGGCCCTGTACAAAGCTTTGTTCCATCATCATGGATATAGCCGAAAACGAGTTTAGACCGAAGAACCCTGTAATCGCGTCAGTAAAGAAGTCAATCGGCCCGTCATACTCCTCCTCCTTAATGTCCGACACGTCGCTCATGTCGACAGACTGAACAGCTGTAGCCAGTACTGCTCCGATCATGCCGAGCTTATCATACTTCACGAACCTGTCGTCTTTCTTTTTTTCTGGGCTCTCTCCTGAAATTAGTCTTTTCAGAGCAGATACATTAATGCTACTTGGGGGGAACACGTCGTAAGCTATGTTCCTTTCTTCATCCTCATCCCACTGTATTGCTCCAGAAATAATTCCTTCTTTAATCATGAGCATAGCCGCCTCCATAGTTACCGCCCCTAACATCATCTTGGATAGCGTCTTTGATGCCTCCTCTGTATTGCCGTCACTGATGTTGTTTGCCATCCTTATGATGCCGACATATGGATTCACCCAAGTAAATGTCTCATACAGAATGTTTGCTGGTGTAGATCTAAACGGAACCATAGCCCTAAACAACCCCTTCGCAAATGCAGTTCCATTAACGAATGGGATGGCATCAAGGGCCTTGGCTGTAGCGTCCGTAAGCGTAGATATCACTTGATTTGTAGTTCTACTTGCTACGGTTTCTTCCTGGAAGGTAAGCTTTCTCCCCTCAGTCTGAGCTTTGGCGAGCTGCTCTCTTGTTGGATATTTCAGGAACCGAGCCAGCGCCTCTCCCTCTAGGCCCATATTAAGTCCAGTTTGGTACAGATACAACCCCTCTGCGTAACGCCTGAACGGAATATCACCAAAAGACAACATCCTAAACATGGTTTCAGCGGGGATTCCTAGCGTCCCCTGAACAAACAGCTTAGCTCTCTGAGAGGTGCTGAACTTACCATCTGGACCCATTGGAAGGTCCTTGTTTATAGCAGCCATAAGAGATCTAAACGGAGCCAGACCTCTGTTTACTCTCCACTCAGATATGTCTCTATCTTGACCCGTTACGAAAGTGTCTGAAGACTCAACAAATCCCTCACCAAATTTTCTGACGGCGTACATATATGCCATCAAGCTAGGCCTCCTGCGCATTTCCAAGTCCTTGCCCATGATGTTTCCAACCTTTACGTAGGCCGCTTCAATGGGTAGGGATATTGTAGACACAGCTACGTTTCCTACCGCATTCACCATGTTTGCGCCTACGTTTAGGACCTGAGACATTGTGGTTAGGAGGTTCCCTTGAACAAGCTGACCAAAAAGGTCGCCCCACCCTTTCTCAATGTTTTTATTCGCAAACGTGTCTAACTGCCTTTCAAGGGTTTTCAATTTTTTGATGGACGACTCTAGCTCTGCATCAACTTCCTCTCCTCCTACCGCTCTTCTCATAAGATCTTCCACCACGGACTGTTGTTGAAACAGGTCAAGAGTAAGTTGTTTTAGCTCACTCTTCTGAGCATCAGATAGTTTATTTCCAGAAGCTTCAACAGATGAATTAATTGTAGCCTCCAAACCTGCTGGAGTTGAAGACTTTAGCTCTCTAAAGTGACGCAATATTCTACCTGCCGTAGTACCCATAGCGGCGAGTTCAGCTATGATTGCTGGGACCCTATCTACTTCTCCACGAGCAATAGCTCTTCTGATAAGCTCAGATCCAGCCAGAACCCCCATATCGTCATTCCTTTGAGATAGGCGACCGATGGCATCGTCGGTCATCGTATCTATCAACTCCTGGTCTGTGAGGTCTTGGAGTCTGTTTTTTATTTCTTGCAGGTTCTGCGGGGCAATGTAGTTGCTAGGGTTGTTAATGATGTCTGCTCTAGCCTCCGTGTACTTTCTAGCCGCCTTAGCTGCAGTCTGCCGCATGCGCAATCCCTTCTTGGTGAAGCTTGCAATAGAGGCTCTCTCCATGGCTTCCCCCATGTTATTAGCCACTTCAGATTCATCAATAGCTACCTCAGATGGGATAGACATGTTGTCATATGCAGCCTCCGCCTCTTGCCTACTTCCAAACTCAATGCCCTGAGACTTAGAGTACCCGATAAACCTATTTATTGCCTTATCGTATTTATCTCCCCTCTTAATTCTCTTATTTCTCTGTTGTTCTGTTTCGGTTCTTCCAGATGCCAACACGGGATCGGACATATCGTAGTACTCAATTTTACCCCTTAGGTATACATTTCCGCCTACAATCGTAGCCTCTTCAGCGGACTTGATCGGGCGTCCAGCCATGTCTACAAACACGTTATGACGGAAGGGGTTAAATACAGCCCTTACTCCACTGTAATCAAGCTCAGTACCAGCATCTACAAATTCCCCGTTTACACTCGCCATCGGGAACTTGTTTTCCTGGAATGTAACGATCTTGTTTCTTGCGTTTTGATTTACAAACAGGGTGGCGTTTTTTACAGTTACAGCGGGGGCATATTTCAGCGCTTCACCAGAGGCTGTTTTGTCGTGCATAGTCTGCACTGGAACCCCAGTGTTTTTCATTACATTAAGGTTTAGCCTAACCCCAACTTTTTGACCTTCAGATATTTGAACCCCCTTACCTATAATTCTTCTTGAAGTAGCATCAGTATTTAAAGCTTCATCTACGGCTTTTTGAGTCAAGACCACTTCAGCTCCTCTGACCCTAACCTTAGATCCCTGATCGACACTCCTTTCCCTGTATAATTCGTTTTCAGTAGCCTCGATGATTTTAGGAGCTGACTCAGTTACAATCCTGCGACCAGGTGTCTGGAACCGCTTAGCTTCCTTTGGGACCTCTTGAGAGAACATATCGAGTTGATCCCCAGGGTTGAATATGGAAGACCTGTCAATCGCCATGCTGGAAAGATCTTCCTGCAGGTTTCTTTCTTGAGCGGACTTGTAATCGCTCACAAATCTTTTGCCTCTGTATAAATTCCAAGTGTAAATCCCATCCATGTACATCATCTGCTGTACTTGGAACGGGGTTAAATTCATTTCTTTTGCTACGGCAGAAACGAATCCGCGAGACTGCCTTTTATCAGACGCAGTAAAATCTCTAAGAGCAGACAAGTTGTTTCCAGTAAGCTCCGCGTAGAACCTTTTCCCTTTTGATATTAGAGCATCATCTCCGCTAGACTTCATGGATCTGATGTCGTCAAATATTTCTGGGTCAGACATGCCTATGTTGACATCCCTGCCCGCATTCTTCATCGCCTCAACTACTCTTATGCGAACATCAGTAGGTATGACAAGACCCTCTGAAAAGTCAGTAAGACTGAATTTGCCTCTGTATATGTTGTACTGATCCTTGAAATTGCTATCCAT
>Ga0196905_1000998_pt1 | contig 11037 bp, 12 predicted proteins | sample CB_VirMetaG_3_FD_169098 | JGI IMG/M metagenome (GOLD analysis project Ga0196905, IMG submission 169098) | Freshwater to marine saline gradient viral communities from Chesapeake Bay - CB_1508_1S Viral MetaG (v3) (version 3) | ecosystem: Environmental > Aquatic > Marine > Coastal | place: USA... | reverse complement strand
GGAATGTCGAAAAGGTTTAATGTTACAACTCCACCATTCCTTTGGGCAGATGCGATAGGGTAAGGCAAACGAAGAGCCGCCGCATCTACGGTGATCGCACCACTAAGAGTTTGTAAACCTTTACGCGGTTGCCAAGTACCATCCTCGCTCATCCGCCCATTCTGCGACAGCGCAACCTCGCCAGCCTGAAGCTGGCTCGGACGCAGACGCGCATTCATTCGTGTGAAGAAGGTGTCCCCTTCCGAAATGAATGGATCGTCTAAGTTTCCGTATGATCGGTATCGGCTCATCTATTTCTTGCGAAACTCTTGGGTGATCTTGATCAGCATAAAAGTAATGGTCGCTAATCCCGCAAATATGCCGACTAGCTCATTGATTGTGCCTAAGCCAAAGGTTGCCCCTGTCCCAACCATGCCAGCGACTGAAATGCGGTCGATCATTTGCAAGAATCCAATAGAATTAGGATAACGATTACTCCTACAAATATAGTGAGCATTTTGCCTCGTTTAGATAGGGTGTGAAACTTATCTTTTAATAGTAAGAAGTTTTTCATTTAGTAGGAAATGGTGGACGGGTTTGGTTTTTAATCGCTTCGGTCTTACTGCACTTACGAGCAACAAAGATGGGGATCGCTAGGTAGCACCCCAGCCCAATAGCCGCCCAGGTGAGCCACCGCTTTATGGTGCTGGTAAATTGATCAAACCCTGATTGGTGTTCTGCCATTCCTTGGGCAACAAGGGCTGAAACATCTCCGTGAGTTAATGCCTCAATCCGCTCCTCTGCCTCGACTAAGGCATCAGCATTTTTTAATGCCTCGCCAGCCAAGGCTCCTGTACCAGCACCTAGTGCGGCTCCTCCAGGTCCGCCCAAGCTACCTACCCCACCGCCAGCGATTGCTCCTAGTGTTGGGTAGGTGGATCGCAATGAGCAACCAGCGAGCAGAAGGGTCGCAATGGAGAGAGCATGGATCATTAATTCAACTGCACCAAAGTCGCTACACCTGTGCCAGCATCACTTGTAGCAATGAATAATTTCTGTGCGTAGGTTCCGCTGGTTGCAGTATTGAAATATAACTCACCTTTTACCGCTTCCTTGGCAAATTTAAGTTCAGCTAAAGTGGTAGCGGTTGAGTCATCGCCTGTCTTAATAGCGATAACGAAGTCCTTCTTATGTAACTTATTGTAAGCCATGACTACTTAACTTGCGGTTCCAGCACCGATACAAGGAGAGGCGGGGCGGAGGCGTAGGTCGCCATTAGGTGCGTCTACGAATTGTGGGTCGCTTAATACATTATTAGTTCCCCCACTCTGACCGCTTCCAAATTGATGGATGCAACAGTTGGTCGAAAGCGTTGCGTAGTTGGTGGAGCTATTCATCTGACTGTTATCGCTCGACATAAAGATGCTGTTCTTAAATGCCGCACTTGTAATGGTAGCGTTAAGAGTTAATCCCGTACCGGATATATCTAAATAAAGACTATTACGCTCCCACTTAGCTGATCTAAAATCTCCAAAACCCGAACCAGCACTTATTTCTAAATCAATAACATTATCGTAGCACCTCCAAACTTCGCCTGTAACATTTCTGAATAACCAATTACTTGAGCCTACATTTATGCCCGTTGTGCTTGTAAATTTACAGCCCGAAACAATAAATGAATCAGCTTCTGCATGATTGCTATTTGTAGTAAAAATCAAACCGATGTTCTCAAATAAAATATCATAAAACCCGTGGTTTCTTGAAGTGTCACTTGTTTGGATATTAAATTGCCCAGCGGAGTTTCTGTACCACTTAGCCCCATATTTATTTAACGATCTAAAATCTGTACCGAGACGGTTGCCCACGGAGGTTAGCCAATTAGCTGATGAAAAGTCATAGTTTCCATCTAAGAAGTAAGCAACGCCCCCACTTCCCATCGCTTGAACCGCTGTATCAAGATTACTAAATGAGTATTGCTGTGCGTTAGCTTCGGAGTCTCCGCTCCCAGTTCCTTGATTTGCTGTTGGGTGAAAATAATGTGCCATGATATTGTGTTAGTTAAGATTGGGTTAAGCGATTGTGCCGCCTGAGATTAAGATTGGTGCTGGATTTGCCCCGATGTCGGGGTAGTTAAAGCCTTGTCGAGTTGGTAAACCATTCGCTCCTTTTGTGTCGGAGTCACCGCTGATAACAGAGTAAGTGACACCACTAGGAGTGACCGCTTCAATGTCCGGCTCGTCCCCGTCCTCCTGTACGCTGAATCCTTTTGCTAATGCGAGACGAGATGATGGTGTATTAACAAAAACATTTGCTCCGTCCTTAGTTAAAAACTCCAAGTTTCCATCCGCATCAGCGATGACCATGACGGACTTATACGGATTGTCTGTAACCTTAAACGATTGATTCGGAAATGCTCCGATGTGTGGGTTATCCGTGCCACGAAGTGCGAGCGTAAGACCCGCATTAATCGGTGTGTCTACATCGACCGAGACAGTACCGGGTACGAAGTTTGATCCGTCCCATTTAAGTAAGTCATTGGTGGTAGGAGCAACTGTGCTGGTGTCTACATCAGCTAATACATCGATGCTGTCTGTAGGTTGTACAGCGGAGTCTGCTAATGTACCTTGTGCCGCAGTTGCGTAGTCAGTCGATGCGGTGGTGGCGGCTGTGCCTAAACCACTTACACTAGTGTTGGGTAATAAGCCTGTAACATCTGTGGACAGATCGATAGCACCCAAAGAAATAGTTTGACCTGTTAAACTTAAATAATCGTGCAGAGCAGTATCTAAGCTAACATTGGTGGAGTTGTCCGTACCCGCCACATCTACGCCTAGCGTACTACGAGCGGTAGCGGCATCCGCATCGTCCACGAGAGTAGCTCCAAATGCTGAAATTCCGTGGACTAAGGATGTTAGCGACTCATGATTACCAAGGCTCACCTGGGTGGCCCGTAGGTTGATTAATGAGGTAAGATTAGACTCTGTGCTACTAAGGCTCACCTGGGTGGCTAATTCACTCAAGTCCTGGTCACCTGTGTTCGTACCACTCAGGTTACTAAGGTTCGTAATGTCGGATGCGGTGACAAACTTGTGGGTGGTTGAAGTATCATCAATGTCGTCTGCGTCTAGTACCACAGCACCTGTTGCTGTGTTAACGCTTTGCACGGGAGCTTGGCCCATTAAATTGTTTACGGTTACTCCTTTGGTAGTACCCTGTGCAGATCCTGTAAGATCATCCACATCGGTGATCGGCAAAATGTCCCCGTCTGCTGGAGTAGTTAATGGGTCAAGTGTTGAAATGCGTTTATTCGCCATAATTTATTTCCTCTTAATCGAATGCTAAAAATTGCCCAGCTTCCACGAGCAGAAAGTCCTCCGCCTCTGTTTGGATGACCCCATCGGGTCCGCCAGGTACAGGGATACCACTTGGTGTGTGTACCCGACCAGCGGTGACATTTAGATCATGCGTTAACATCTATCGGTTGTATGCAATGACGCTCCCGGTCGCTAAGGTGATCTCGTCAAACGCTCCGTACAATGCGGTGTTTGCGCTAAGGGTAAGCGGGGATGATCCACCTGTGGTAAGGTCGGATATATTGTTTATGTTTCCGCTTATGCTTGTAACGGTGGTATCTTCCATCGCTACGATACTAAACCATCTGCCTGAGTGGGATGAGGTGTCGGAGATAAACTCGCCACCGTTAAGACCTACGCCTCTATATTCGCTAGTTGCCATAATTAATAAGGTGTTTGGATCGTGGATCCGTATGTTGTGAATTGTATGAAATTGTTTTGCCCTTGCTGGCGTTCGAGTTTGTCTAGCTCGGCAAGCAAGATGCTTTCGGCTTGTTGCTGGATAGCCATTGATTTATCCAACTGCCCGTCTGCGGTTAAGTAATCGGAGTAGGCCCCCGTAACTACATACTCGGAAAATATGTACGGAAAATCCGTATCGCTCGACACATAGTCCGTGAAGGGTGTGCGGTATAGTACATACACAGGTGCAGTACCCGCGCGGTTTACCAGGACTACGCGACCATATCCGCTTGCAGAATACTCCACACGGTACGCCACTTCGGCTGGGTTGCCATAGGCGTAGGGATCGCGTTCGGTAACACGCATGATCTCGCCAATGTCGGACCCGAAATCAAGGATACCCATCATGGTTGCTTTTGCTTCTGCCCCGGTTCCGCCTCCACCGCTAAAGGTGATGGTTGGTTCTGCGAGGTAGCCTGTGCCGTTGCCTGTGACTGCTACGCCATTTACTTGCCCATCGGCATTGATGGTGGCGGTGGCTGTGGCACTTCCGCTAATGGTAACGGTAGGTGCAGAGGTGTATCCACTCCCACCAGCGGTTACTTCGATGGATCGTACCTGGACATCGGGTAGCTTTGGTTCCAAGCGTATGGTGTCGGGCCATCTTGCACGCTCCCATGCTAGTCTGCCAAAGCGATTAAAACTGCGTACCGCCGCATCTTGTTCTTGCGTAAGCAAGCTGTCTAACCCCGCCATGTGCTTGAGGTTATCGAGCAGTTTGCTGACGGTTACTTGCCTCATGCCAGGGCTTTATTGCCAAACGATGGTCCGCTAAAGGACTGCCTGGATAGCGTCTTTGCTTTGAAGGATGGGTTATCGCGAAGGAACTCTTTTACGAAGGACTTGTCTCCCCAGCATCCACGCTCGGCTTGATGCCAGCGAAAGTACTCGCGTGCGGGGATACTTGCTTTGAGTTGTCCGAGTCCCTCCATCTTGGCGACTCCCATTTCTTGGTTCTCTTTCATTGCCATTTTTTCGCGCATGACAGCTTCGTGCTGTTCGAGATCCACTTCATAACGCAAATAACGATCCAAGTTCTTCATGAACTGTGAACCGTTTCCGTTTTTCCACTTTGGGATGAGTAAGTCAGGCATAGTGTGTGTATAAGGTTTGGGGAGAGGCCCCGCTACGCAGTACCTCTCCCCTCCCCGGTTAGATGCTAAACAAACGATTAATTTACTTTACCGTGTGCTTTGGGTGATAAACAGGCCAAGCCAGCAATCACTTCGCAGAATCCACGGCGACCGCCACCTTTGTTCTCAAGCTCGGAGTTGGACTCAGCTTTGAGGGTGTTTACGGCGATGTACTCAGGATCGATGAGTAAGCCAGCGTTGGTGTCAACAGTTGCCGATCCGCTTGTTCTGTTAAGGAACAGCGATGGAACCACGGCCACATTTCCGAAGTCTCCCTCATACATATTTACTACGAGCGAGATGGACTTGGACTCAGCGGGTTGAGTGACTTGAAAGTTCAACGCGGTGGTTGTACCTTCCTGACGAGCGAAATCAGAGATGTCGCGCTTCAGCCCAGGACCAGCAATCAAGGTAAGTTGACCACCGGGCATTCCGTTGGCTTCGTACAAGTCTTGAAGTAAGCCATTCATGTTGGCTTCGGTGAATGCAGAAGCACCAAGCGATACGCTGGCTACGGATTGGAATCCGGCTCCAACATCAGAGGGTTGTCCGCCTTCGCCTAACCACTTGAAAAGACCACGGGTCTTGTATGGGTTAGTAGATCCATCGTCTTGCTGACGGTCTTGTGCAGAGCAAAGCGCACTTTCCAAATCGCGCTTTATTTCCCGAACAGCTTTGCTTTCGGCATAGGAAAACTCGTTATCCACACCAGCCACATCGACAAGCTCCTGGATGTTGGAAACTTGGTAATTACGGCGGAATACTTGGATGTAGTTTCCGAGTTTAGCACGGTTAGCTTGCTTGTTGGTAAAGCTACTTTCGTCCGTACCTTCAAGCACTCCACCAAAAGCTGGCTCGCTCATGTCATCCACTTGCCACTCAAAGAATGTGCCGTTAGCTTTTCCTTTTTTAGCAAGGGATAGAAGCGGGGTGCGCTCAGGTTCTAAGATTGTAAGGATGTCGCTGAGTGACTCGCGATTTCCTGATACATTGGTTGTTTTGGCCATTGCCATAGTTTTGTCCTCCTAAAGGTTTAAGATTTATTTTTAAGTTTAAGATATGCTTGGTAGTCTGCCATTGAGCCTGATCGGTCGAATTTCGCCTTCGCCGCTTGCAGAGCTTTCGTTGCATTCGCCTGGGGAGTTTTGGGCCTAGCTGTACCCGCCTCGGTACTCGCAGTTGGTGCTTTAGGTTTAGGTTTAGGTGCGGCCTTTTGTGCTTGTCTAGCTTGGACTGCGTTTAATCCCTCCACCATAAGGCCAAGTGCGAAGTTGTAATTAGGTAAGTACTTATCCAACGCCTTATAGCGCGGGGACTCCTTTACTTGCATGAACAACTTATAATTATCGCTATGCTCATCTCCAAGGAACTCGAAGGTTTGCAAGGCTTGCTGGTTTGCTAGATCCCGCTCTTGTAACCATTTCTGCCGGGCGGGGGCATCTTTACGGAGGATCTTGTTAGCGTTTGCTTTGATCCGGCGTAAGTCTGCTTTGCTGTAGACTTTGTCCCCGTCCTTTGCCACATACTCGTTACCGTTGTCATCGTACTCCACTTCGTTGTCGAGGTTCTCATCTGCCCACTCTACGAGGGCGGTGAGTTGCTCAACTTCTTTATGGAGCGATTGGACATCGCTTACATTATGCAAGGCATTATCCTTGAGGAACTCAGGTAGTTCGGCACTTTGCGTTTGCTGGGCTTGTTCAGCCTGTGCTTGCAACTCTGCATTTTCTGCGAGTAGTGCTTTTTTCTGAGCGGTTAAGCGACCAAAGCGTTTGACGGCAGATGCATTCAGCGCCTTGGCTAGATCGCGGGACTCCTCTTCGGATAGGTTATCCAGGTCGATATTGAACTTTGAAAGAACATCCGAAGGATCTGCGGGCGGCGAAGATTCATCTTCTTCCACTTGCTCCTCTTCGGCAGACTCTGTGTTTTCCGTTAAGATATCCGTAGGCTCCGCAGTTTCATCAGCGGGTTCTTCAATCTCTTCGGTAGGAACGGGTTGTGCTTCCTCCGGCTGTTCCTTGCGTTTCAGTAACTGATCGGCAAATTCGGCCATCGAAAGGTTTCCCTCTCCTTGCGTTATATTATTCGCGGAATTTTTAGAGGATTCCGAGACAACCTCTTCGGTTAATGTTTCCATAAGTTGTCAAGGCTTTAGTAGCCTAGTGTAGCAAAATTTAGCTACATGTAGAGCAAATGGCAACAAAAAGCCCCCACGGCTACCCCTATGAACCGTGAGGGCTAAGAATCTATGGTAAGATTAAAGGCTATAAAAGTTGTCCAATTCTTCGTCTATGGCTTCTAGTTTCCCTGTGAAGTGAAAGTGAAGATTTTGGTTCTCAATGTTTTTACGGTTTTGTAATTCGCGGATAGTTTCCTCCCGCATCGCCTCGCGTACCTCAATGTATGTTTTAAAATGGGGTTCGTTCTTGAGGAATCGTAGGGCGTTGATTGCTTCTTCAGCATCTACCGAGTGGTACTTTTTTCGCTTCACTTTCTTTTGCGTGCAGTCTTTGCCGCTTTCTTAAATGCTTTATTGGTAGGCGCTCCCTTGCTTCCGGGTTTACGCATGCGTTCGCCGGAACCAGCTTTGATGCGTTTTCGTTTAGCATGTATGTTTTTGTAAAGACTCATATCACCATTTCTTACAGGACCAATAACCAGCGGTTAGTTTAGACTTCTTTTCATCGCACTTATGTCGCGCTCGGAAGGATTTACGCCGTGCGGGTATGTTCTTTTTAATGGACATGTTGGCATCTCCAAAACGAACAAGACGAACTTTGTCTCCCTCTTTTGCGAGTACGGCAAACTTCTTAGATTTGCCAGGAGTTCGCTTAGGTTTATTGTATCCTGAGAATCGCTCACCACGATGAGTTATGCTCATGCCGCACTAGCTGTTTGTCCAAATTGTGTGGGTGCGGCTCCTAGCCTACCAATGGTAGCGTTTTGTTTTTGCTGGATCGCGAACTGACGCTGTTTCATATACCCTTGGATACGCTCGCCCAATGCTTGGTCTTGCTGGGCTTTTTGCTGGATATCGGGCTGTTGTAACCATTGCTGAAATACTTGGAGTTTCATCTCGTGAGCATCGTTCTCGCGCACATTGGGTGGTACTCCAGCCACTAGCTCGGCAATTAATTGACGCTCCTCCTCCATTGCTTTCTGTGTGGCAGTTTCCTTGGGCAAGATTACTTTCTCTGCCGCACCCGGCATAACTTGCCCGATTGCCATAGCGAGGAGTTGCTCGGTATCGACCACGCCATTCTTATCCATCGTGCCAGCAATTGTGCCAATGGTCTTTACCCGTTCGAGCATTTGCTCAGGGTCTTGAGTAGCCACATCGTACTGCATGTAAAAGTCGAATCGTTCTCCAGGTCTGCCCTTTGCATACTTCTGCATGTCTTGTACGCCTGTGACTCTAAAGTATTCTTGGTCGGGGCCGTACTGCTGGTACAAGGTGTACACTTGATCCACCACTTTTTTCATATGGTGCAGTACGCGGTTGATGATGTTTTGCTGTTTGATCTGCGACTCCACAGGGTCCACACCTGGTGCGTTGTTACCCATGTAGCGGTCAAACATTTCCTGTACAAATCTGCGTACCTCGGTAGAACCCGCATCGTAACGCGGGGTAGCGGCAAAGCGGATCTCTCCAGGTGTGCGGTAAGGTACTCTTACCCCCGGCCCCCACTTGGACGGCGCCCGGCCGAGCGGGTGTTCGAGCGGCGGGACCGTGGCGATGCTTTGCCTGTCGATGCTCGCGTCCGTTTCGACTTTGATGACTTGCTGGAACGGCTCGCCGACTTCCGGGATAGAGCGGGAGGAGTAGAGCCGTTTAGAAGTTTTTTCATAAGTGGACACGACAAAAGGGTATCCACCATGCCCATAATCCATGAGCGTATGTTTTGCATAAAGGTCAGGAACTTCATTACAGAATACGGTGCAGAATATGCCTGGGATATCATCTTCATCCAACAGGCGTTGGTAACAGTATACAATACGGATGGTTTCATCGTCATCTCGGAGGATCTCATCCTGTAAACTAAGGTTCTGTGTGTAGACATCGTTCTCCCCAATGGTTGCAGATTCTATGGCTTTATCCACAAACTCCTCGCTCCACCCTTCGGTTTGTATTTTGGAGCGAAGCTGTTCGGGAGTCATGTTTAACACATGGAAAACATAGGGTGCTTCCTGTGGGTCGATTGTGTAGTTGGGCCAAAAAATGTCCTCGTCAGGAGCAAGAGCTTTGATGCGTGGTCGGCTGATGACCTGACGAGTGACAGGGATTGTGGTTTCTCCCTCCTTGCGCAACTCCTTGAGCATGCTTCTCGATTTCTTCTTGGAGACATCGAACTGCTCGGACATAGCGGCGGACAACTCTTCGTCCATACTGCCATCCTGGATCGCCTCGGCGATCTGTGGCATAGCCATGGCAATCTCATCCAACTTAATTGACTGCTGTTGCTTTAGGTCTTGAGACTCGTAGTACACATAGTGGACCATCATTCCCTTCTCAAAGAGATGATTTAACCCTAACTCCACTTGATCGTAAAAGTCATCCATCTTGGTATTTACCAACCAACGGACAAATAAAGATATTACATTGGCACGCTCAATATCGCTGGATTCCACAGGAGTAGCCACCACATGGGCTTGGCGTACCGAGTTGAGGCACATGGCCACACACTTGTTTATTTGGTTATCAACTAAGCGTATCTCTTGGTCACTCGCACCGGGCCAAGGAAATACCTCGCCTGTTTCGGAATTTGCGGAATGCTTCTTAAAGTCATTCGACTTTCCCGCCCACATACAATTGCGTACATCGTAGTCGCGTTGTCTACGATCTATCCATTCGCCAAGGCTCGACTGTGTTTCGCGGTAAGTATCCCGCAAATAGTTTATGTCGGGTTCCTTGGAAACGAACAAGAGTTCGGGATCAGAGGAATTGTGCATGCGTAGCACAATGTAGCTTTTTGTCCTTGACTCGTCAACTTAATACCCGCCACCACCTGTGCATTGGAGACTCGCACCTGTGATATGCTCGGCTCCGCTGACGAGTAAATAGCGGATACAATCGATCTGATCCTTAAAATGCTCCCCCCTACTCTGCCCGCTGTACTCAAGGAGCGAGGTAATTGTATTGTCGCAATTGTCTGATATGTAGAGCTTTGGGCGATTACGAGGAGTCATAGGCTCGGAATCATCCCATGCAAGGGCATCATTTATCTTGGCAATACCCGCCTCGATATCCACGCCTGGAGCGGGACGAAATACAAAGTCGAGGTTTGCCATTTGGTTAATGATATTACTCTCCCCCTCCTTTGTTCGCACCGTGGCCGCTCCCATGCGTGGATCCACAATACGCTCAAATATATCCTCCCCATCCTCCAAGTCCTCGAAGTGGTTGCGGTAATCCTCGTACCCCCATCCTAGCGGACGCTGGGCAGGACCCGCTTTACCCACACTCTTACCCAATGCATTGACATGCGGTAATGCCCATTGCCCCATCGTGCTGTCGGGGAACTCGCGGTAAATATAGATTCGCCCATCCGGCATCACACCCGCCCATATCGCCACCCAAGGCTTGCTCCCCCCAGGGTCGCACACAAAGTAACGGGTGCATGGGGTAGACGGATCGGCGATGAAGGGGATCTTCTCATGTGGCACAACATTCGTTTCGCGGTTGAATTTTGGAAAACGCCCCTCCATCGCCTTGGACGGTATACCATAGAGCCGGGCCAGCTTCGCTTCCAATGGTTGCCGAGAGTATGTGCGAATTAACTCTTGTCCGTCTATAAAGGGCGAATCTTCTGTCCAAAAATAATAGATTCGGCAGTCCGGCCAATTGTGACAAATTTGCTCAGTAGGTAATTCCCTACCAATAATATCGCTATACCTGGACTGCACAGTCTCTGCACCCTTGAGTAAACTATTGATTAGAGGTGTCCAGCCTTGCAAGGTTGTGAAAGTAAGGATCAAACGCCCGTGGTAATCCACCGTCCGTCCAAGCAATGTATTGAATATACTTTCGGGGACCTCCTCATCCAGGTGGATGGCGTGTGCAGACCAACCCTCGAATATCTGAGGGTCTGCCATGTACTGCCTATAAT
>Ga0196905_1000988_pt1 | contig 11127 bp, 11 predicted proteins | sample CB_VirMetaG_3_FD_169098 | JGI IMG/M metagenome (GOLD analysis project Ga0196905, IMG submission 169098) | Freshwater to marine saline gradient viral communities from Chesapeake Bay - CB_1508_1S Viral MetaG (v3) (version 3) | ecosystem: Environmental > Aquatic > Marine > Coastal | place: USA... | reverse complement strand
AGATTGTTGAGAACACCAAGTGGGACGACGCCAATGACGCGCTTGCAGGCACCAGAATTATTGTAGGAGTGCGTGATTTAGGCGGGGCAGTGAGTAGGCCGATGTTTCTGGATGAGGTCATTTTTGCCGGCGATATGCAGGAAGATGGCCAATACATGGTCAAGAGCGTTACGCACACAAACGCAACTACACGCCGGCTAACCTTTGCAACGGGTCCGCTCAGTATTGCAAACAAGACAGGATCGGCCGCTATTGTTGGATTTCAAAAATATACCGGCAACACTTCAACCAACCCCGACGGCATTTACACGATAACGGCATCAGGTGCGGATTATATCGAAATCACCAGGCAGTCGGCGGCGGCTGATATCCCGGCCGGGGCGCTGAACGAACACGAATATTTTCCGGTTTGGCTCGGTTCATCTCAGAGCATTGCGGTAGTTCTAAAAAGTCAATACTGGGTCCCTGGCGGCATGGATTTTTGGGGAAGATGGCTCTATTGCCATACAAGTTACCAGGTATCACTTGTCTTCGATCAAACAGGAACAGGTTACGATATCTCAGCAAGATATTATAGCCTATCCGGCACAGACTACGGGAGCCAGACTATTACCCTGAGCGACAACAGCAGGGGAAACTGTCAGATTCTGAATAGTATCCCGTTCACAAAGGACAACGCGAGCGGCCAAGGTATTGCGTATGAGTGTGTTTTCAGCCAACTCGCTGGAGAGTATAAAATGCAGTATATTGGGTTCGACGTTTCGCCGGAAGACAAGTCAAACATTCGGTACTGGGAGGGTTAAAAGTGGCAGATATTTTTACCAAGTTTGACAAGAAATTTATATCCGGTGACTGGGAAGCCAAAAGGAACGCAGAAAATAAGCGCAACAAGGCAAGAGAAGACGCCAAAAAAGAGCAAGAGGACCTAGCCGCTCGAATGGGCGCAAGGACTCAATCCTATTTTACTGACGAAAGAGGCAGAAACCAGCAGCGCAGTAACATAGACGAGCGTTTTCTTACTGACACATCCGGCACAACGGACAGATGGTTGACAAATGTCGGCAACCAAGAGCGCAATTATCAATCCTCTCTTGATAAGGCTAAATCGGTTAATGACGCAAACATGGAGAGCGCCAGGAACACATATCAAACTCTGAGCCCGCATTACCGCGATGCAATGGACAGGGCACAAACTAACGCCCAGAGCGCAATGACATTGCAAGATTACATGAACCCGAACAACCAAGTGGCAACGGGTGTGCGTAATTTGTACAACACCGAGGGAGAGGGTAGTTTCCAGCGTTACGAGCAGCAAGCGCAGAACGAACAACGCCAGGGCCTAGCAAACTACGGCGTGATGTCTAGCCTGGGCGCACAGGCCGCAGCGAACGCTATGGGCGGCATGGGACCCATGACCGTCGGTCAACAAATGGCACAAATGGCCTCAGCAAATCAGCAAGCGGCAGAAGGCTATGCAAACACACAAAGACGGTTGCAATCGTTGCGGGACATGGGCATGAGCAACAGGGAGGCAATGCGTCAGATGGGCCTGGAGCGCGGCTTTGAGCGTTCAGACAAAGCATACGAAGCGGGAAGGCTGGCCCAGGAGGATGCATCAAGGCGTCGAGGAGAATTTGAAAACTTTGAAGATCGGAACATTCAGCGGACCTCAAACATCAGTGATCGCAATCTGAACATTGCCGAGAAGATGCTAGGCAGTCGGGGCCGCGTAACGGACAGCAAACGCAATGCCGAGCAGCTAATCACCGACCTCCGCAGGGGCGTCGACATGGACAAGCTAGCAAGGGATACTGGCTTGTCAAAGGCGGAACTGGAATACCTAAACAGCCAGGACCAGGCAGCTATCGAACGCAGCGAGGGGCGTCTTGCTGGCAAGGTAGCCGACTTTAACCAACGGATGGCCGACATTCGTGCTCAGGATGAAGCGTACAGGGGAATGCTCAGCGGCGGCCTGCAAGGCGGTACTAGTATCCTCGGTAGTTTATTCGGTGGCGGCGGTGGATTCGGTGGCGGTGGTGGATTAGGCGGCGGCGGTGGCGGCGGCAGAGGAACAGGGCCGCAACCCTCAAGGGTTGAAGACCCGACGGCTGGGCCGGGGCCGATAGCAGACGCAGGCGGGCCAGAGCCAGGCATGGAGCCATACCCATACGATGCAAATGGGGCTCCCGTAGGTGGCGCATATGGGCCGGAGCCAGAGCCATATTATTACGACGAAGGGGGAGCGCCCGTAGGCGGCGCATATGGTCCAGAGCCTGCGCCAAGTGGGTACTTTTTAAGCAGTTACAACGGCGGCGGCTATACGCCTATGCAACAATCAATACCGAATTACATGTCAACGTATGGCACAGGGCAAACGAGACCCTACATGACAAGGCCTACAGTAGGAGCATACTAGTGAGCGAGAGCGACGTTATCGAGCAAATAATAGACAAAGCCGCCATGGCGGTTGAACAGAGATTAAAAATCCAGTCAGAAATAAGGCCACAGCAGGAAAAAACACCCGTACAACCGGAAGCGAAACAACAAAGCTATTTTATCTCTATTAGCCGGCGTTTCTGGTTTAGCGCAAAGTATAAGGTCACTCACCATATCTTTGCCGAACATGAATGGGTGCAGAATCCGACAGGACTGCCGCCGGAACTCGTTTCTATTACGCCGAAATTGATTATGACTCATGAAGACGGAAGCCGGACGATTGTGGTTAATCCTAGAGCGCGCAACTATCGTATCTGGCGTTGAACCGTGGTAAATTAGACAAATTATAGCGGGGGCGTGTATGGCAAACTACCGATCTGAAATACCCGACTACCGGGTGCAGGGTATGACTTACCGGCAAGACCCCCGTTACGTTGAACTAATGCGGGAGCAAGCCGCACAGACTGAGCGCGCAGGTGCTCGCAGAGCTGAGCAACTAAAAGAGATGTTCAGCGAGCCGGTTAACAAATATCTTGAAGCATATGACAAGGCTGATCAAAGGCGTTCCCGTCGATTGGCAGAAGAGCAGGCGTCAGCTGTTAATCGCCTGCAACAAAAGCAGCTAGAGCAGCAGATTGCCTCAGAAGAGGAGTTTGGACGCGCAGAACGCGAGGCGCGGCTAGGGTCATACAAGACACAACAAGAACAGACAGAGATCGCGCGAGACCTTGCGCGTCTGCAGATGGAACAAGCAGCGGAAGAACGCAAAATGCTTGGCAAGGTCGCACCATCTGGCCGCACGTATGCGGAAGAGCGCATAATGGCCCCGATTGAGGCTCAGCGCGAACAGATCGCTTTGACAAAACGTCAAGCAGATCTTGCCGAAAAACAAGCGGCAGTAAACGCGGAGACGCAACGCCTTGCACAAACAGCCCAAAAACTGAACATCAGCGAAGCAGAGCGCGCAAATCGAGTACGAGACTTGACGGCGAGCATCGGAGCGGAGACGGACCCGCAGGCCCGTGCGGCAAAAATTGATCAGCTGTACAAGACAGCATCAAGCGCCGAAATCGGCGAGGCGATTACGAACATCCGAAACAGCGAAGTACAGGCCCAGATGATGGCTCGGCTAGCAGCAAATGCCGACCCAGTACAACAATCCATTGTGCAAGACAGCATTAAACTGCGGTCTCAAACTCAGATGCAGAACGAGGCGATTGCCCGGCTTGATTCTGCAATTCAGGATCTTGAAAACGCCCCGCCAAAGAGCGCAGAAGCCGAGAGCGCGGCCCAGCGTGTTGCTCAGGTACTCGCACAATTTGACTTTAACGAAGAAGCGCAAAGCATGGGTGCAGCATGGGAGTGGGAGACGAGCAACCTACTCAAGGGTGAAAGCCCCGTCGAGAGCCGGACAGAGCTGGCGAAAAAAGCCAGGGCACGTTTGCTTAACAGCTTCGCGAACAATATCGAATCGCAATACGGGGCCGCAGGCATTCCTGGCGCGAGAGAGACAGCCAACCAATACAGGCAGAAATCTTTAGGTATGGCTGGCTCACTGAGTACGCAGAATATGTTTCAAAGCCAACAGGTCGGCGCTTATCCGAGCGTGCCGCAGCTTTATGACCCGATTAACCGTAGCCAGATGGCCCAACAAGCCGCCGGTGAGCCGCAATTTACGAGAGACGCTACTGGAGCTATCAAACTAGTACCGCAGGGCAATCAGTCGGCTCAGACAGGAGTGCCACCACCACCCGGTGGGCAGCCAAATCCTCTTTTTGACCTTCTCAAATCAAAAGGTAAACCCATTCAACAGCAGGCAGGGCAATGAGCGTTGAATACAAAGTAACAACAGCAGACGGGTCTACCGCTAGTATCCCATCGGCAAAAGTGGTTAACGACCTGCGCGCCATCGGTGTTGATGCAACACTCACTCCCGATGCTCGCAATGTGAACTATGTGATCGACGGCCAAGCAATGACGATGCCAGTTACTGAACTAATAGCCAGCACAGTCGGACCCGTGGCAGGCATTGCCTTCACGCCAGATGGGACAGACTTTAGCGGCGTCGATTCAAGCTTAAGACTGGGAATTGAAAACTTCCCGAACGACAGACTGCGCCAGAAATACCTTGAACTAACACTCGAAAGCAGGGGCATCGAGAACCCTGTCATTTACGGACAAGGTAGCGATTGGGCTCTTTTTGACCCGCAAACTGGGAAATACAAAGCTCTGACAAACAAACCCGGCGTGGATATGTCAGACATCGGCATGATTGGCGCAGAGGGGGCACGCATTGCTGGCTCAATTCTTGGAGGTGCCGCAGGCGCTACCGCCGGTGCAGGCGCTGGACCAGTGGGACTGCTTGCTGGTGGTGCTCTTGGCTCTGGCGTGGGCGGCCAGGTGGGGCGCGGACTAGTTGATGCCTATTTGGCAGCCACGGAACCCGGCTACAGGGAGCTAGTCAGCAATCTCGGTAGCGAGGAGCTTAAAGACATAGCGTTACAAAGATCCGGGCAGTTTGGAATGGACGTTGCCGGCGGAACCCTTGCCGGGGGCCTGGGGCTCGTTCCACAACTGAGTAAAGGACTGGTAACACGAGCAGGCTCAGCATTAAGCGGCGGGCTCGAAAAGGCAGGCGCAATCACCCGCTCAGCCGCTGGCGCTGCAGCGCGCAGTGACATAGCCAAGGCTCTGGGGCCTGAGCTTGTGGCTGGAGCTGGCCCTGTACAGCTTGGGGCGTTACTCGCCCAGGCACCGGCTGCAGGTGCGCGACGCATACCCACAGCAGGGGCATGGATAGCAAACAAACTAGGCAGGCCTGATCTCGCCGAAGAACTTGCAGGCATCGGAGCACAGCAGGCTGCAAGAGGGCCGAGCAGCGGACTAGATCGTATGATTCGGAACTGGCAAACCCGTATCGGTGGGGAACCATTCCAGCGAGCGATACCACAAGGCCCCCGCACAGCCGCAGACGTTCTTGAAGACCTAGGCCAGCGAGCTGGCACAAGGCTGGAAAACTGGGCCAAAGCTAGAGGCGCAAGACGGGCGACAGCTGCAGAAAATGCAATGGCAAGCGATATCGGAGGCACCGGGATCGGTGCAAGGAGAGCGGCCCCGTTCACAACAGAAGGCTACGAAACAGCGGCCAAGAATCTCGTAGCTGAGGAGAGCTTGCCCCAATACTTCGGCGCTGCAGGCAGAAATCTCGGCGCAATCTCTGAGGGCCTCGGGGCAGCCGGTCGCGGAGTACTGAGCGGAATTGAAGGATCTGCTGGGATTGGGTACCGCGGACTTCAGGGACTCGGGGCAGGTCTGGAAAAGGTCGGGCAGGCAGGTAAGCTAGGTTTTGGGCTGGCACAGCCCTTAGAATATCGACTTGGGGCAGCGGCGGCGGGCCGGTTTGCCGAAGATCAACTATATGGGGGCATGTAATGGCTTTCGCATTGACGGACGCGACGTTTTATAAAATTGATATCCCTTCGGCAGTCAAAAAACGCGGACTTCAGGGACTCGAATTTAAAGTGACTCGTGGCGCTTCTGACACCGATTTAGACATCGGCAATATCTCGGGGACCTTTTGGACTGCTGCGATCGCTGATGGCACCTACGGCACACAGTCGGCTCTTGCGCTAAAAGAGTTTACAAAAATTGCAAGCGCAATCGACGGGGTTGTTAGCTGCGAGGTACTTGGCGCTGCCGGTATGCTTCTGCGAGTGGCTTCGGCTTCTGCCAACACACAGTACACTCTTGTGGGCTCTGGAACCTATCCTCTGGTTGTGCCAGAAATCACACTGTACAATGACGCAGCGCCCGCAACTGTTTCAGTTCGACTTGTGGTAAGTTTGACAGACGAAACCAATACCGTTGACTTTGCATTTTAAGGAGATTGAACGATGGCTTTTGGACTTTCCGCAATTAACGCTTACGGCGTCGAAGTGCACCAATTCTCGACGAAAAAGTTTGTCCAGGTTCTTGAAATGGACATCACCGGGACAGCTTCCGACGTTGCTTTGGATATCGGTAACCCTGCCGGTACCTTCTGGACTGCAGTAGCGGACCAGGATGCAGAAGACGCAGTGGCTCAGATCTTCAAGAAGGTGTCTAAGCACCTGTCTTTGAGCGTGCCTCAGCTTCTTGCAAAAGTACCCGTTGCTTCCGGCGCAACACTGGCCACGACACAGTACAAAGTGGCAAGCCCACAAAACACAAGCTTTGCCATCACAATCTACGCAGGCGAAGGGCTGACAGCCTACAGCTTGGCCATGAGCTGGACCCTTAAGGACGGCGAGTTTCCAGTAGTGTACTCAGCCTAATGGATAAACTCGCTACTGCATATTTGCTTCAGACTCTTGAGATGATGGAGCAAAATTTTATGAGCCAGATTAGAGCAGTCAAAGGCCTGATCCTGGCTGCTAATGCGCCTAAAGACGTGGACGGAAAGCCTGAAACTGGCGTACAATCCGCAAAGAATCAGAGAGATTTTGAGTCACGTCTAGGAGCCTGGCTTGAAGACAATGCCGGGATGGAATTCGGGGAGACAAATGGCATCGAACATCTTTCAACGAGCAAAGAACCAGACGCCTGATCTCCCCTGGTGTGAGGACAACACCGAAAAACTCGGATCAGTCGTTACTAACTTTGTCGAGAAAAACGAAGGTTACATCGGCGAGTGGGGAAAACGCTGGTACGAAAATTTTCAATTTATATACGGCAACCAGTCGGTCATGTGGTCCGAAAAGTACGGCGTGCCGGTCGATTACGATTTCATTCGTAAGAATCAGCCTTCTGTAAACGAGCAGAGCCAGACCAACATTAGCCGAACTATCTTCGAGGCGCTAAAAGCCCTCATCTTTAGCAGTCTGCCAGACTGGGACGTATCCACAGAAGAAGAGAGTCACAGGCAAGGAAAACGATTTCAAAAAATCTGCCAAAAACTGCTCGATTGCTATTCCGAAAGGCTCTCACTTGAGGAGTTGATGGATGAGGCAAGTGGCATCTTTACGGCGTTTGGCATGGTTGCTGGTAAAGTTAGCTTTGACCACGCGCGAGGCGGTATCCGTTCTGTTCCGAAGATGGAACAGCGCGAAGTCACCATACAGACTTCCGACTTTGTGGAGACCCCGCAGGGCATTGTGGAGATCCCAACCGTAGCACTAGACGGAGACGGCAACCCACGCACAGAGACACGACTAGTCGAAGCCAGGGACCAAAACGGCGCGGTTGTGTACGAGACAAAATGGCAAGGTGACTTGCGCATCGACGTGCTTACGCCATTTGAGTACAGGCGAGACAACACGGCAGTCGATGCAAACGATGCAAAGTTTTACCAACATTTGCGCATCATGGACTACGATGATTTTCTACGCGAGTACGACGAGCACGAAGGTCGGACACGGTTCTACAAAGACGTTAAGCCAGGGCTCTTTGAAGGGGAACGCTGCTACAGATACGCGCTAAAACACTACATGCGCATGGCCTACGTAACCCCGGTGACAGACTTTAGCCGGGGCGGTATCGGGTCGATGACCCGGTTCAAACAAGACTTACAGCAAAATAAAATCCTCGTGATTGAGCACTATGACAAGCCGACCCCCGAGAAGTGGCCCCAGGGCCGTAAGCTTGTTGTAGTCAACGGCTACTGCACGCACGTCACCACGCCACAGTTTCAAACCAAAAAGCCCGGCGGATGGCACCCATTTGCCGAATGTAGTTGGCTTAAACTCAGGCCTTCCCCAATGCCTACGAGCCCACTCAATGACATTATCGCGAAGAACAAAGAGTTGAACAGGCTCGATAGCTTGATAGACACGGCAACCCTTCGCAACATGGGCTCAATGCTACTCGTAAAGGCTGGCGCGGGGCTGGACCCTCAGCGCATATTTGGCGAGCCTGGACAGATTCACGAAGTACCGAACGTCGTCGACGTGGCCCGGTGGGTACGGGACGATCAGCCCATTCCGCCCGTAATCGATAAATTGCGGCAAATGAAGAAAGACGACAGTTACGAAATCTCTGGGGCACAGGACGCACTAAGAGGCGACAAGACCAAGGGCGTAACGTCTGGCTACATGCTTAAGCAATTGCAGGAGCGCGAAGAGGCACGGCTAGCACCTGCCCGGAGACGGTTTGAACGGTGGGTATCGACACTGGGAGAAAAATCGATCGCTTGCGTGCGCTCAAATGCCGATAAACTCGGGGAGGACGTTTTCGGCAGTCTAAAGCGAAGTGCCGCGGGCGAGTTTACGCCGTCAGATATTCAAACTCTCCTGAGAACACCACTTGACTTCGGCGTCGATGTTCGGGTCGAGCCAGGCAGCATGATCGCAAAGAGCAAGGCCAGCATACAGGCCACGCTGATCGATATCGTACAGAAGACCCCGGCAGGTGAGCGGCTCAATAACCCTGCCGTACTGGATAAATTTCTGAAATATTTCGATGCCGACTTGCTTCGTGACCAGAGCGCACTGCACAGGGACCGGGCACAGAAAGAAAATGAGAAATTTGCAGATATGGGCATCCTCGGGCCTTCTGCAATTGGCATCAATATGCCTCTGGTCATGCCCATGGATGACGATCGTATTCACATTCAGGAACACGAAGCCGACATGATCGAGCGGGCCGAAGAGCTGCAAACAAATCCATTCGAGCTGGAACTAAGGCTTTTCCACGTCGAAATGCATAGGCAGGCGCTCAAAGAGAAGCAGGGCGAACTGGCCCCAGGCACAACGGCGGCATTCCCCGTTACGTATAACCAGTACGCTCAAATCGGCCCCGCAAATCCCGCACAGGTGATGCAGCGGCAAATGCAGATGCAACAGGCCAAAGCACAGGCAGCCCAGGCAATGCCGCCCGGCAATGCCCCACAGCCGCAGCCTGCGCAAGGGCCACGCGGACAGAAGCAAGCCCCAGGGCAACCGGGGCCCGCACCCGTCCAGCCGAGTACGCCAAGCGCTAATACGCCACCCGCAGCACAGGGAGGGCCGAAATGAACGACGCACTAAAGCGACAAAAGGCTATGGCGATTCTGCGGGATATGGATACCGACAATCTCGTCGAACTGCTCGGCATGGCCCCGCAACAGATGGTCCCGAGGCCAGCGATGGACGAATTGCAGAAAATGCTTGTGCAGGAGATAGAGCAAGAGGACCAGATTACGCCTGATGATTTCTTTTATGGCTTCCCAGATCCGAACATTAAAGAAGCAGACCGCAGCCCACGGTTTCAGGTGATCAAGGGCTCTCAGGTTGCTCATGACCTTGCCGCATTTCTCGGAGAGAAGACCGAGCCCGTTGAACGCACCCGATTGCGCCTAGTCGGACCCGGCAAACTTACAGCAGCAAAACCCGATATTGATATGAGCACGCCAGAGGTAGAATACCTGGGTAAACTGTACGAAAATGCAGGAGACGAACCCGAGAACAATAGCGACGATGCAAACTGGCTGTGAGGTCTATGATGAATTTAATGGAACTGATGCAACAAGACCCCGGCCAGATGCAAAAGCGGCTTAAGAATCCGCAAATGGTCGTTCCTGAGCCTGAGAGTGTGCGGATGCCTCACTTGCAAATCAAGCGCAAACGGCCACCGCTCAACATGCTCATCGGCGCAGAGAACAACCCGCTATCGGGCGAGGATGCCGAAGTATTACGCCAATTCTTTAAGCTTTCGAGGAGCGAATAATGGAAGCCTGGACCGTATCAGTAGACAATGTAGACAGCGCAACGGGCAACATTCAGCAGCTATATCCGCCCTGGCTCGGCGTCGGTGCTTCTCCGGCTGCAGGGGCCGAAGTGCGACAGGCCCTTGAGGGTGTCTTGTATGAAGTGACCGTCTATCCAGACTCTGCCCAAGGCGGTATCTTAGAGCTGTTTGACCTAGCTGGCGAACTGTCAGGGACGAACGACACAAACACGGCTGACGAAGTGACCAATGCGTATTTCTCTGCGCAAGAGGGCCGCGACAAGGCCAGGCTCATCTGGAAGCAAGAATTCAAGGCTGATGCAGGCCTGACGACAAAGAAATTTACCCAGCGCGTACCTATTCGGTTTGGTCTCGCTGCTCGTTTTTACACGCCGGGAGTCACTGCGGACACTAAGACGGTTACTCTGAACGTAGTGTCCGAGGGTCTTTACCGAAAAGTAACGGTACAGGGGTAAGATATGCCGACCACGCTACGACAATTTATACAAGACAAGGCGAATACTTCGCAGGATGTTACCGTCGGGCTGATTTTTAGCGTGGCCGGTACAGACGGCGAACTATATGTGCTCGAAACAGACCCGCTAAATCCGAGCCTACCCACGGGTATTACACTGTCAACGGTTGAAGCGCAGTATTTGCGCAACGGTTCGGCCACGACGCCCGTCTATGACACTTCGACGGCTTCAAATATTAGGCCCCTTCCGGTCGTTCTCGCGAGAGACGGCGCCAATGTAGACTACGGCGTAGGCAACGCCGCAGCTACTACGATACGTTCAGCCGAGGCTACATTGACGCCTGCCGGAGTGGCGGTAAATAACAACGCAAGCACGAACATTACGACAGCTGCATATGTTCAACTTATCGCCTCGACATCTGCCACGAGCCGAGCGATTGAGATCAGCGACACGGGCGGCAGGTGGTACTACCTTGCGATCGGACCGGCTGCCTCTGAGGTCGATATTTTAGTAATACCGCCAGGGGGACTAGGCC
>Ga0196905_1000985_pt1 | contig 11159 bp, 12 predicted proteins | sample CB_VirMetaG_3_FD_169098 | JGI IMG/M metagenome (GOLD analysis project Ga0196905, IMG submission 169098) | Freshwater to marine saline gradient viral communities from Chesapeake Bay - CB_1508_1S Viral MetaG (v3) (version 3) | ecosystem: Environmental > Aquatic > Marine > Coastal | place: USA... | reverse complement strand
CGATAGCCTTTGAGCAAGTGGTGTACCTACCAGAAAGCTTTGTGGGTACGGCCCCCTTCTCCATCCCAACTTCATAGAAGACAAAGCCATCGTTAGACTTTGATACGTAGAAGGAGGACCTACGTTTAGGTGAGGTGATTGTAAAGAACGGTTTGTCGTCTCGGAGTTCTTCTTTAATTTCTACCATAGGTACTCCAGTTTGATGGGCGTTTGTTTCTGTACATATCGTTCTGTATGTAACTCTTCTGCCTACGTGCGGCCTGCTCTATCTTAGGATCACTACCACCCTTAAGGAGGGAGAAGGCCGTTGACTTAGCCTCTGCTATAAGGTATGGGAACATAACCCCGTCAATGTCAGGTACGTAGTCGTCCGTTAGAGAGAACTCTGGGTATACAGTACCGAAGGCTCTACTCTTTGCGGAGGTTAAGGTCGTGTCAATCGTAGCGTCATAGGCATTCATTACGATGTGGTAGTCGTCAAAGGTTGTCCAGTAAGTTGGCTGGGCGTTGTTAGTGACACGAAGATTGGTACCAGCATTCTTGTCGTCTACAGATACGTAGTTACTCTCAATGCGGTCGCTTAGGTACAGGAACTCAACAGGGTCTTTCCACTTAATCTCAGTGTACTTGAACGAATCGTCATCCGAGGTGTCGTACCAAACCTTTTGGACATCCTTCGTATTTTCTGGATAGATAAAGTGTGTAGGGAAACTTGAGTCCGAGAGGGATGTCAGCTTGATTAATTGCTGGTGCTCGGGGATGTCCCGAGTGGATATAATATTGTAATAGGTAGACTCAACTATACGGGCAACCTGTTCTGCCTCTATAGTATCAGAGAGAGAGTTGATGTCTTCGGAGTCCATGTCAGACAAGATACTCTGAACAATTTCAAGGAGTGTCTTCTTGATAGCCATTCTTAGCTCCTCGGTATGCCTACGATACTCAAATAGGCGTTGGCAACTTGCAGAGTGCAGGCACCACTGCCCTTCACGAAAACCTCTATGTAGTCGTTAGTAGAAAGATCGTCATTCCACTGGATAGTTGTACTCCCCCAAGATGAGGTAGAAGCTGTGCGGACCATTCTTGATCCTTCCATAGCGGAGCCGTTAATGTACACTACATACTCGATATCTTTGTTCGACCCCGAGGCTTGGCTTGCTGCAACAGAAAAGGTGATGAGTGCGTCGATTGTCGGAGTCCCATCATACCTAAGTCTTGCGTTAGGCGAAGACAGGCCGGTAAATCCATTAGAGTCTGAAAGTGAGAACGTAGGATTTAGAACTGTGTCGCTTGTTGTTACCGAGTGACTATACGCAGGAGTAGAGCTATCAAATCCGATGTAACCACCTACGTAGTATTCTGTGTCTCTCCAGTTCCCTGAGTTGGCTCCGTCAGCAATATACACCTGACCGGAGGAGGCAGAGGTAATTCCCTTAGGTTCGTGGATTTCTCCTGCACCTAGAGTACTGTGTTCTACTGTTGGCATATCATTCTCCTAAGGGGGAAGGGGGACCCCGAAGAGTCCCCCTAGTAGTTTACTCGATTTCGAGGTACTCGATCACGAGGGTAGCTTCACCAGCGGTAAACGCAGCGGTGTCGTAAGTCGTCATGATGTACTGATCGGCAGTAAAGCGAACAGCAGTAAGGTCACCAGTCTCTTGCAAGACCAGAGCACCGTCACCAATAACGACATCACCGATTGCGTCAATCGTAGCGATGCCGGTAGAGAGGATACCGTCATCATCCGTGTTGGTACCTGCGGCAACCTTAAGGCCGATATCGAGGACGCCAGTAGCGCCGACAAAGGCAGTGGTTACGTACAGGGCAGCACGAGTGATTACCGAGCCAGCCGGGATGAACGGGTCTTCCGGGTTAGCAGCAGCGGTATCTGTGTTAGTCACGTCGGAGGCAGAGAATTTATGTACAAGAGTCTTATGTACATTCTCCGCAGACGAACCACTGTTTTTTACAGCAGCACGGTCTGTACCGAAGCGAACAACGAGGCCGTCTTCATTAGTCCAAGCCATGTTTAGTTCCTCCTATTACACAGTCGGGTTGGTTGCGATAGTGACCATGTTCTCAGGGCGGAACAACTTAGAGCCATACCGAGCCGTAGTAAGGAACTCAGTACGCTGGTAGTCTTTATTCCACTCCGTATCCACGACGGGCTGTTGACGCCAAGCAGCTTTCCACGGCAGGACATCACCCGCAGCAGAGAAGAAGTAGTTGGCTTTACCGTTAGTGGACGAGAAGTCATTGGTCGTACTACCATCACGCTCTGGAAGAGCACTGTCCGTAATTGTTGGCAGGTAGTTCGAGGTGTAGACATCGAAACCGTAGATGTTCTTTACGAACTTCATACCAGTTGCGATACCGTCAGCAACGATACCCTCCCAACGTGGGTTGTTAGAAACATCCACAAGGTTGGACAGAGTGTTGATAGTGTACTCAACCGAGGGGTCAACGATTGCAACCAGATTGGATTGCGGTACGTTAGCTTTCTTCAATGCGTATTGTGCATAGGCGAAGTCAGCAACCTCGATCTTACCAGAGTTACCACCCGACATACGGTGGTAGGCCCCGTTGATGGCACCCTGACCGTTTGCCGAATAGATAGCTTCCGGCTTCTCAAGTACTGTAGTCTCGAAGTGCTCCATGATTGCACGGCGCTGCTTCGGGACGAAGGACGAGACAAGCTGGCTCATATAGAATGAGTCCTGTTCGGCTTTCTTGGTTACGTAGGTACCCGAAGAGATATACTCGTCAATCGAGAACTGCCACTCACCAGTGTCCAAAGGACGGTAAACAACAGCTTGATCTTCGGTATAGTCATCCACGAGGGCATCACCCACCGAGGGAATGGTGAAGGTGTCACCATCAGGGAAACCATCCAGCATATCCACATAGCGGACAGCCATCAGGTCGTCTTGTAAAGTCTCTTTGAGTTCGTTCGACCAGAGTTCGGCACGAATCAGAAGAGAACTATTACCAGTTGTCATTCCAGACATTTAGTTTCTCCTAGTTAGTTGTAGAACTTTTCACCAAGAGCGAGACGATCTTCCATCATCTGTTGCTGCACCTTGGGTGAATAGTAAGCACGGGAGTCCTTACGGCGTAAATCCTGATAGTGTTGGAAGTTACGCTCGCCGGACTGGTTCACAAACCCTGCGGAAGTATTGACCGAGCCTTTAACTACGGTACCAGTTTCCTTGGTTGTTCCTTCGCCAATCAGACTAAGGAAAGCAGTAGGGGATTGTTCTGCGATGGCCTTCAGAGAGTCCAAAGACATACCCAGTTCATTACTACGCTCTTTGACTTTGTTGCCAGCTTCAGTGCCAAACACTTCCACCAGCTTGTCATTAGCAACCTTAGCGTTCTCCGAAGCAGTACGCTCCTTCTCACGCTTTGTCAGGGTTTCTTCTACGAGACTTTCAATATCAGACGCTTCAAGACTGGTCTGTCCTTGAGCATTCGTGCCGCCGTTCGTTTGCGGTGCGATAGGTTCCTTGACGGTAGGCTCTCCCTTTCGCATCTGTTCAAGAAGTTCCTTGACGTAATCCTGCTTGCCTACGTCTTCCCGAAGCTCTTTGGTTTGTTGCTCCAGTTGACGAATATACTCCTGAGCAGAAGCATACCCTTTGGCAATAGTCTGGGGGTCAGCCCAGTTGTCACCCTTCTCGGACACGATCTTTGCAACCCAGTCTTGGTTAGATTCTTGGTTGGTCGGATCGGCATTGTCTTGACCCGTGGTTTGGTCGAATACGTTCATTAGTTAACCTTTATCAATTCTATGATTTGACGGAGCTTTCGGTTTGCTCCATTGTTGTCTGCCTGCTTATGGCTCCACGACGGGATGTCATAGTCGGGGGCAGACTCTTGGTAGTCTTCTTGGAGTAACTTAGTTAACTCCTCAAAGGCATTCTTGTAGGAGAGGATTTCTTTCTTACGTTTTTCTTTAGCCTCTCCAGTTAGTCCCTTAAGCCAGCGTGAGTTCATTACAGACCCTCTTCAGCCGCCACTTGCATTCTTTCCATCATGTCTGCTTCCTTGTCCTGAGCAGACTGCTGGGTCTCCATCTGCTCTTGTACGGCAATGTTCTCTCCGTATAGAGCCTCTTCTCCTAGTTCATAGGAGATGAGTTCGGCAATCTTCTTACCAGAGATATGGGCACCGACAGTCGGGTCCTGTTTAATCTGGATAAGAGAGTTAAGGTTCTGAAGACGTTGAGCACGTTCAGCAAAGTGACGAGCGCCTACTGGAGTAATACGTCCTCGTGCAGTGATGTCTTCCTTAGTGATACTCTGAAACAGGAGAGCACCAGTCTCGTCGTCCAAGACCCTGATGGTGTCCACGTAGTCCATATTCCTACGGGCAGACTCAAGCATGGCATTCAGTACTGGTTCTACAAACTCTCTTTCGAACTTGGAGGCCTTGTGTTGGAAGATACGGGATGCTGCGTTCTGTAGTGTCTGGACCTCGAAGGCTGTCTTCTCGCCCGGAGTACGGATACCCATAGCCTGACGGGGTGCCCCAGCGAACTCTTCCATCTTGTTCTCAAGAGTTTGAATCTGGAAGTCTGCGTTTAGTGCTGTAGCATCAGGGACCATAGGTGCTACGTCACCCTCTTCCCCTAGGTAGATTCTACCGCCCGGTTCATACACGAAGTCTTCTACATCCCCTTTGATCTTCAGGATGGGGAGAGCGATCTGGTCAAAGACATCAGCCTTAAGGTTTTCCAGATGGTCAATACGGTACTGCATACCTACCAAGTTATCGAGGGGACCCATAGCCCAGAGGTTGTCAGGGCGACTACGCCAACCAGAATGGAAGATAGCATCCTGTCCAATCCACGAAGGGAAAGCCTTGTCTTCGATGACGTAAGCCCTATCGACTACAGTGACGATTCGGTTTTCTTTAAGTTCGTTTGTATTAGTGTCGAAGATGTCCCCGTAAAAGGTGAGAACCTCTACGTAGTTAGAGCCGTAGTAGTGTTGGATATTAGAGAATCCATCAGCTATAAACCCGTCACCCTTTTCCAGAGTGTCTGTCCCAGAGACTGATTGCCTATTGGTGAGCATCTTATCAAAGATAGCACTCTTGGACTCATCCCCTTTAATAATGTCACGCTTCAACTCTCCCAGTGTAACGATAGAACGCACAATCTTTGGGGAGTGTACAAAGCTGGAGGCTACGGGGTTAAAGACAATATCGAAAGGAGAGATACGGACAAGACGTGGGCCTATATACCCTGCGATCTGTTCTCCGTTATCAAGCTCGGTGTATTCTCTTTCGAACTCTACAGTAGCAAAGCAATTACCATAAAGTATAAAGTCATCCACCAGTAGATCAGCTTCAATTTCAAACTGAGACTGACGGATTTTATTTTCCATATAAGCTTGGATAGTCTTTTGTTTCTCATTAGAAGCTCCTTGAAGATCGTGAGCTTCCCATCGAACCCAATCACTATTAGGGAACAAAGCGGCAGACAGGTTTGCCTTCAGGTTATCGTAAATCTGGGTAAGTTTGGGAGTCGTGGTGGAGTTTGACCACTCTAGGCGAGAGTTAGTAGTAGTGCGGGTATCTGTAGCAAAGACATAGTTACGGAGTTCCTTACGTTCCTCAACCCATTGGTTACGGAGAGAATGCCAGTCCTGCCACTTATCAGCGATCTCGCAAGCGAGTGTGTCCGGGTTTAACAGGTGTTGTACGTCGAGTGCTGGTTTCACTAGTGGCTTCTCCCGCCGAACCTAGCGTTGAAGATTACATTATCCTCAGTGCGTCTGGTTCTCATTGTCTGTGCTGGCTTAACAGCGAATTGAATTGCGTTAGTCAGTGCGTCTTTTACATCATCGTGTGGAGGGTTTCTCGATACAAGTTCTTCTTCCAGAACCTGAGTGTTACCCCCTCGGTAGTGATAGACCTGACCATTATCGTATCGAGGGATCAGAGCAGCCTCCATACGTTCCTCCTTGGAGCCTTCGTTACGGGTAGGTCTTACCTCTTCTACCTTAAGGCTGAGGCCATGGGGGGCGAAGTAGTCTTCCTTCAGTGCTCTTACGATTGCTTGTTGGGCTACAGTAGTCTCTGCTACCAACTTCCTGAAGTCCCACTTGTTGTGGAGATGGAGGATATTTTTAAAGTACTCAGAGATTTTATCTGTACGGAATCTTTCGATGTCCAAGACGTAGATGTTGTTGTCAGCGTTTATACCAATCACGATGATACAGGTGTAGTCTGCGGTCTTTCTAAGTGAGTAGGCGAAGTCGATAGCAGCTACTAGGTTCAGTCTCTTATTGTTGTAGTACCAATGGCCTTTGTCCTGCTTTAGGAACTTACGGTCGAAGTATTGAAACTTATCATAGTCAATTGGTCTGGAGTCAGGGTCGGATGGATCGTTGTAGTACTGTGCCCTGAACTGCATACGGTCTAGGTACTGCCCTCTCTTCTTAGAGAGAATCTGTTTATCGAAGCCGAACCACTTACCGTCCTTACGCTTCTGTCTAGGCCACAAGAACTGTCCAGTACCGTCACCTCTGTCCTCTACTGCTCTCTCGTAGATTTCATAGATTTGGTCTTCACTACACTTCTCCCCAGTCTCCTCGTCGTAGACATCCTCCTTCATTTCGAGCATATCGTTGTAGAGGTCTTTGGGGTGGTACCTAGTTCCTACTACCCACTCCCTTGCCCCCGCACCTTCGATGGAAGACAGAAGAGAGTATTGGCTACGGACCTTGTTACGTCCTTCTTGGTTGTAAGCGTTCTCTTGTACCACTACGTCGTCCAGTACTGCGATGTCACAGTGTAGACCAGTGATGGAGGTAGTGAGGCCAGCAGTGAAGACTGAAGGGTCTCTTACGTTCTCTTCTTTACGGAGAGGGTGGTCAAGAGAAATCTCCGAGGATGTCCACTTGGCTCTCTTACCCTCTTCTTCATTTACGTGTTGAGGCCAGTACCTACGGTAGGTCTCTGAGGTGAGAATACCCTTGATGAAGGAGAGTTGTTTCTCGGCAAGGTTGGCTGTAGCAGAGATATACAGAACTCTTAGAGTGGGGTCTTTAGTCAACTCCCAAGCTACACGATAGGCGACGTGTCTGGACTTACCATGGTCTCGTGGGAAGAGTAGAAGCTGGTGTGTCTTGGCGTTCTCTCTGGTCCACCAACGGATTACGTCCTTATGACAATTACCTAGGACTTCTGTTGGAGCAACCAGAGCAATGAAGAACTCAAGCTCTTGTTCCGCTCTTTCCCTGATCTCCTCTACTCTCATTAGTATGAGTCCTCTGGGGAGGTTTCCATTAGAGTCATGTGGAGGCTTCTACAATTCCTGCTTCACCTATGTCAGACGCCCAGTATCTATCTAACTCTCTTGTTATATCACCATCATCAAGGATACTTGAGGTAGAGAGGTCTGGGATACCTAGGGCCGTTGCCGTTGTCACAGCCGCTGCACCATTCAGGGAGATACTGATCTCAGTACTCGTGACTCTCCACGCGATATTGTAAGGTACGTCAGTGCCGGGTGTTAGTTCTGCTACAGCGGTAGCCGTCGCAAGAGACCCTCCGTTAATCATCTGTAGTTTTACAGTACCAGTCTTAGCTCCGGCAGTGTCTAGTTTGACAATGATACGATTGTTATTATCTACTTTAAGATCGACGAAAGTGGCTTCTGCTGCCGAGCCGTTATCAGTGTAAGTGATAAGACCTTCGTGTGCTCCCGATATTGCTGAAGTATTGTAGATAGCATCCCGGATAGCATCTGTCGGGTTGAACATTGCATCGAAGGTACTCTTCGCACCAGAGAGTTGGTAGTAGCCGCCATCGTAGTCTGCAATAGCTGTAGGAATAATACTCTGAACAGCGTAGTCAATCCCCGGCATATAGAACGTAGTCGTGAGGAGGGTTGACAGACTCTCTAAGCCGATCCCACCAAGAGACACAAGATACTCAGACCACATGTCATTCAAGGAGCCGGTGTAACCGAGGGACGAAAGCTTGGCTCTCTCCATGTCTTGTATAGACAGAAGACTAGAGTAGCCCCCGACATCAATGAGGCGTTCTTTCCTACGATCATCCACACTGCCTTCGTAGCCTTGCAGTATAGAAAAGAATGAATCATTTACAGCCACTAGAGATTCCTTACTTATCTTTTTCCATTGCGACCAGCCGCGCAGTGAGGGCCGCGTTTTCCTGCGTAAGATACCGGTTGGAGGCAGCAAGACTTGCGTTTTCCATTACAAGATTCCCGATGGTGTTTGCCACCTGTGCCTGAGTGTCTTGGTCAACTTTTTGAGTGTTCATTACAGTTTAATCCTCAGTTCACCTGTTGAGGTTTGGTAGACATCACCAGTCACAAGGCCGCCTGTGCCCGCTGCGCTGTCGTCTGCATATGTCGGGTTATCCATGTTGACCCGGCCAGTGCCGTGGGGTGTCAAGAAAATGCTGGCGTTTTGTGTATCAGTCCGCAGGACCAGATCGCCGTAGGTACTGGCAACCACCGCATCCCCAGAGACTTCCTGAAACAGCGATAAGTGGCGAGTTTGGTTTCCGCCACCGAAGATATTTACAACGCTCCTGTAAGCCCCTGACTGTGCAACTGATCCATCGCCAAAGAAGTTTACATCCAACTGGTTGTTTGCGGTGTGAGTCTCATCCCCCGCAGTAACCTTGCCAGCGATAGACACGTCCCCTGCGAACGTTGCTAACTTGTTCTGGTCCAGTGTCAGTACACTCTGTTCCGTACCGTTCTTTGCTGTTCGCAGTATCAACGAGGTGTTAGCCGTCGAGTTCGAAAGGGCTGTGATGTAAGACGCTACACCTTCATTACCGAGTGCAAGGGCCTCTGTAGCCGACGATCCGAACACCCGTAGGGTATGTTTTCCGTTAGCCCCCGGAGTGATGTCAACATTCGACCCGTCCAGCCCAAGCATAGAAGTATTGCGGTAGGTCATCCACAACTTGCTGGACGTGACCTTGATGTGGGTTCCCGCGTCGTTTTCGCCGTAGGACTTAAAGGCGTGGGTGTAAGCGTGGTCCCAATCGACGGCACCATCTGAGACAGTTCCGCTAGAGTGTGTTGGAGGAGTAGCACCTGTGGTCCCGCTGGTTGAGGCTTGGTACACATTGCCTTCGTATTCCCGGTAGTCCCCGGATGTAACCGCCTCGCTTGTGGTCCAAGCGGTTGTTCCGTAGACAAGGCCGGTTGTGACTTCAAAGTGAATACCATCACCAGAGGCCAGAGACACAGCCCTATCAAACGTGCCGCCAGTCAGGTCAACGCCGTTCTTCCAGCCGCCGACAAGATGCAGCCCGGCATCGATATCCTCTGTGCCTTTGGAGTTCAGACGGATGCCAGTCCAGAACTGGTCCTTGGCTGCGGTGCTGTTATCCCTCTTGAAGTTGAGGACAATGGCTTTCGCCATGTTGTCGTTGCCGTTATCATCAAAGGTCCACTCAAGACCTTGGAGAACTACGTCATCAACACTTGACTGGATAGTGCCACCAAACACCCCACCAGCAGGAGCACCGTGGATACGGTTAACCGTTGAGTCACTCTCCGTAAGCAGTACGTTTGTTCGGTAGATGAAAGCATCACCTGCGCCGTCATGGGTCAGGTTTCGGATAAACCCGTACCACCCGGTTCGGCCAGCGGTGTTGAAGAAAGACTGGTTCTTCCCACTGTCAAATAAGACACTACACACATCAGCCGATGTCTCTTCCACAGTAGCATATTCAGATAAAGAGATATCTGCACTTGGCGTCCCTGCGGTGTCTGCGCCAGTGATGTAAATGCCAAAGGTTCTCAGCGTCTGAAAGTCGCCATCGAAGCCAGTCAGGATACTGTTAGACGGGGCCTGAGATGAAACCGGGGCCAAGACGCTTAGATGCTCGTGTGCACGGGGCCGAAGGGTCGCGCTCTCTGTGGTTTTCAGAGTACCGGGACCGTAGGTATTGACTAGCAAAGACGCTACCGAGGCAGTAGACGTATAGGTCTTATCTGCTTCAAGGTATATCCACTCACCGGGGCGAGCTACTTCAGCCGCATCAATGGCTGCTGTGTCGTCGGTTGTTCCATCCCCTGTTGCTCCAAAGTGTCTGAAAGTTGTAGGCTCTTCGGAGTCTATCCCAGCTTCACTCAGATCGTTAGTGACGGAAGACGTACCAGTCTTGGATGTGTCTACTCGGTACGGAAGGCCATCCATTAAGAAGACTTCACCGTTACTCAAACTTGCTTTCGCTGCTTGTACATTGGCAGCGGAGCGAGTATCAAACGACAACAGAGCCTGATTCGATAGGCCAACAGGGGAGCCATTGATCGTCAGAACTTCTGCATCTATCGAAGAGACGTTCAGAATGTTGTTACCGTTGAGGTCCAAGTCTGCCGTCATAGCATTGGGAGTGCTACCGTCCAAGGATAATGTGTTATTAAGTTGGTTGTTTATCTTCTCAAGATTCTCGTTAACACTGGAAGCGTTGTTCGAGATATTCGGGACAGAGGATAACGTAGCCTTCTTCGCCATTACTGTAGGAGTCCTTGTTCTCTAAGTCGATCTACGTCAGAGGAGACTGAATCGAAAGCCTTCTCGGTGGTTTCTTGGGTCTTTGCTTTAGTAGCCTTGGTCTTATCTTTCCAAGGTTCTTCGATCAGGTACTTGGCGGCAGTGAAGGAGCTACGTCCGTCTTCCCTGACTTCCTTGAGGATTGCTTGGAAGGCCATTGCTTTACGCTTGATGTCAGTCTCTCTGCGCCAGTCTTCTACGTAAGGAGTGAACCATTTACACTTGAGGAGGTTCTCCCAGAAGCGCCATTCGCCGAACACCTCTTCTGCAAAGACAGTCTCAGTAGGATCGTTGATAGTATAGTTGATAAAATAATCCCTAAGGCTGACACCAGTGGTGGTCTGGTGCTGTGCACGTAAAGACAAGAAAGGTTTACGCTCTAAGGCTGCTTTCTCTACAAAAAGACTTGAGGTACGCATATGTCCCTGAGTGGAATATAATTCTTCTTTAGTAAAGATAGGCATACTCTTCTCCCCCTATATGTATAGTATGACATGTATTTAGAGGGGTGTCAATAGAAATCGACATATTAGTATAGAAAAGACAAAATAAGATATTGTACCTATAGTACTCTAAGAGTATTCCTAGAGTATCTGTACTTAG
>Ga0196905_1000983_pt1 | contig 11166 bp, 6 predicted proteins | sample CB_VirMetaG_3_FD_169098 | JGI IMG/M metagenome (GOLD analysis project Ga0196905, IMG submission 169098) | Freshwater to marine saline gradient viral communities from Chesapeake Bay - CB_1508_1S Viral MetaG (v3) (version 3) | ecosystem: Environmental > Aquatic > Marine > Coastal | place: USA... | reverse complement strand
GTTTTCTCCTTATGCGCTGGTATTTACCGTAGAAATTCGTGGATGTCAAGATTATATTTTATGCTGTCGATCTTGTGTACACCTAATAGGTATAACACATAACTGGCAACACTAGATCCACGTCCTACTCCCCAGACTACGTTATTCTTGCGCCAAGTATCTATAATATACTTTAATTGTCTTAATAAGTCAAACATTCCACGCTCTTGGTACATTAATAATTCTGCACCAACACGTTCAATTTCTGTATCTGTTTTGCATTGACCAACTAACCATTCTGCAATATCTAATGTACGATACTCATCTGGCATATTCCAAGTTGACTGCATCTGCTGATCAAACTCTGCAACGTCAATGTTGGCATTTTGATATTGTCTAAGTTTTTCAAATCCAGCAAACAGTTGGTCTACTGCATCGTTAAACTGTGCAGGATCATTTACATATATACGTTCTATGTTTGCCTGTGGATTTTGATAGAGCAAATCGCAGAGTTCACTTGTGTCTGCAACTGCTATACCACAAGGATCATACTTCATCGCTTCTTACCAATATCAATTAAGTCTTTCCATTTTTCATCTTTGCCTGCAAGATCATCTAACATTTTACGGTGTCTTGCGTTAAGTTCGTACTGATAACTTTCTAACATCATTTGCAGTTGACGAATAACGTCAGGGTTGCCCATTCTGTATGCTTGGTTTAATTTTGTGGTAAGTTCTGTATGCTTTGCCTGTACTTCTTCGTTAGACAATGTAGACAACTTACCTAGTAATGGATGTTCCATGGACATCTCCGGTTACAGGTCACCCTCTTTACGGTTTTCTGAATAGTATGCATCAAACTCTCCACCAGGATAACGTGCTTTTAATTTATTTACATTCTCTGCAATCACTTCATTTGGATCTAATCCTAATGCTCTGCAGGCATTAATCCAATACCACATAATATCACCCAGTTCACGCTTCATATGGAATACTGCATCAGCATCACAAGGTTTATTTTGGAACACAATCTTTTTGGGTATTTCGGCAAACTCTCCAGTCTCTGCGGCTAGTCCAATAGCGGCAGTTAGTAGTAATGCTGGATTGACTTGTAAATTAGTTTCGGTGTGTACATCAACCATTCTATTGTACATCTGCATAACAGAATCACTGGCATCGCTAGTAACACCTGCTACAAATTCTTTATATTTGTTCAAATCGATTTGCATAAAAGAAAACTCCTAGTTTGACTTAGTATACACTAAACCATGACTAGGAGTCAAGTATTTGTATAAGATTATTTTAGGATCTTATCCAGGCACTAACACCTGTGCTGTAATTCAAATTAACTGCTACATTACCACTTGATACTGTACCAGTTGGTACCCACTTAACAGCACCTGCAACGTTAGCACTGACATTTTGGACAACTAATGAAGTAACTGGAGCGTGGAAGCTCAATTTTAATTCGTGACCATCTGGTGCGCTGTCAGGAACAGTAACATACAAGTTAGCAATAGTGTCTGAATCTGCTGTATCAATATGATATGTGTTAACTTCGTTGTTAACAAAAAGATTATCACCTGTTGCAACTGTGTGGTATGCATAGTTGGTGTTAACTTGACCATCATTCACAGTTAAGTTACCTGTTACGGCTAATCCACTATGTACTGCGGCTCTGTTTCTAGTTAGGTCACGTACTTCAATAGTTGTACCTGAATCAACAGTACTAAACTCAAAGAAATAATCATTTGAATTTGCTAATTCATCTGTGCCAAATGTAATTACACTTCCGCTGATTCCAGCAATTGTGTCTTTATCACCTAGTGTTACTGCGGCTGGTAATGTGAGTGTGTAAGCAACATTACTTACATTGACCCATAAAGCAATTTTAGCACGTTGTCCTGAGCTATTTGATGGGAAAGTAAATGCTAGTGTAGTAGCACCACTTAGTGTAATCTTTTGATAATTACCGTTAGCAAAATCAATAGTAGTAGAACCACTTACTGCGCCAACATTATTATATGTTTCACGCCAGCTGGTTAAACTAGAACCAACAATGGCATTACCTGCCATATCGTTGCTAAGTGTGCTATTAGTTAAAGCAGATTTTAATACTGCTTTATTCTGTAAATCTTCAATCTCGGCCTTAGCATAGGTTAGATTGTTACGTATGTTTGTAAAATTATCACGGAATCCTTGACTATCATTGTCCTGTCCAGCAACTGGATAGGTCCCGTCGATATTATTTGGGTTAACTTGGCTTGTCATTTATACAAATACTCCATTCTGTGGGAACTTGATGTATTTATCCTCTGCTTCAGGCTTAGTATATTTGTCTCTGTTGTTACTAAACGCAGTACCGCCACGAATACCACCTTCTCCCGGATCTCCTTCTCTACATTGACAGCTTGCCCCGTCAAATGTAGTTTCTTCACTTACTATGCTACCTGTAAATACACGATATTGTGGGGTAGATTCTCCAGTGCTAAATCTATACTGTAAAGTACTTGCAGGGAATGTTTTTCCTCCCCTAACTTTAACAGTTTGATTAACATTAACTTCACTTATAAATTCTAACCTTACCTCTTGATCACTTCCTTGATCAAATCTTGAATGATAGAAATCTGCAGGAGTCTCATCAAAACCTAAACCATCTTGATCAAATCCATGATCGGGTATAGTTTTAAATGTTATCTGCCAGATTCCACCTCTTTCGTTTCTAGTAGATAATCCTGATTCTTTTTCTAAATATCCATTTATAGTTGTTCCGTCGCCACGAACCCATCCATCGTTGACAGTTTCGTAATCAAAATCAAACTGTTTAGCAAATATTATTTTTTCAAATGGCTGTATGTTGGTTACACCATCAACAAAGCCTTGCGATTTAACTCTACTCAATAACTCACTATCAATTCTATTAAATGAATCGTCAACAGCATAATCTACAAATGCCCGACCATCAAATTTAACAGTGGCGTTATTAGTTACTGTTACATTTGAACTGAGAGTTAGATTAAGTGCTGGACTACCCGATACTGTTGTTCCTTCAACACTTGTTACAAAGGTATTCGCCTGTATTGTAGAATTCGTATCTGTTCCAGTAAATATCCAACCATAACCAACCTTTAAATTATCACTAGTAACAATAGCATTTGAATTAGTGAATGATCCAATTACACTAGCAGTAATAACATCTGATCCAACTCCAAGATTTGGATACTTGTCAAATGTAGTATCCCTACTAGGTAAGAATCTATTGTTGTCTATGTCATAGAACTTACTTAATACGTTATCCCACTGATATCTATCAATGGTGAACGGAATAGAGTTCATCTCAAACCCACTGGTTTTTAATCTATACGCTACTAATTTACTAGATCCTGGCTTAGTATAAACCAACGGAACAGCTCTAATCATTCCTAATACACGACCATCTTCCTGTATACTAGTCATCCAACGAGGTAATGCTCCTCTGTTGGTATAACCAATGCCAGTTTCTAATCTTTTTTGCATGTTATAGAAACTGTTAGTATAGATAGTGTTTCCGTAAGTAACACCTTCATATAGGTAATTGTTGGTATTGGATAACGTAGTACTCAATGGAGGGCTATTCCCTGCAAACATCTGGTTATCTATAATATCAGCATAAACCACTTCGTAATCTACATTACCATTTTTATCTAGTGCTCTTGCAGTTTTTATCAAACCAAAATTTACACTCTTTGTATAGTGATTAGAAGATATTGCAGTTACTATAGTAGATGCTCTAGATATGCTTAATCCTCCTAAGAATAAGAATTTAACATTTTCTTGAATTCCAAAAAATTCATCATCTGCTCTATATAATAAAGAAGGTGGGACAATGCTCGTGTTATTTAAAATATTTTTATATGCAGTACGTTGGTTATCTGATGGTAATGCCTTTAAGTATAAGTTTTCGTATGGTGCTAAATTTCTTGGTTTAATGTGAACTCTGAAGTTCTTTGTTGCACTAATTGTTCCATCCCTCGCGGTCGCTTTGACAGTAAAACGACAATCTTGGTCAAAAGTAGTAGTACCATTATCAATTACAGTAGTAATTGCATTAGATGTAGTTGACACAACTCGAGTCACGGTATCATTACTAAATGTTAAACTTGTACCTTGCACAACATATATTGCTGGTTGTACTTCAACTGTTCTACTGTCAATAATATTTGTAATTTTACAACCAGCGGCAACGCCCGGTCCTTGCACATCCATACCAACACTGAGAGTTGAAGTAGATGTTAATGGTAGATATCCTGTCTCGCCGTCTAGGCTAAAGTATCTAAATGTAACTCTGCCTACAAAGTTACCTGATGGTAACATTTTTAAACCTTGTGGTATTTTACGGTATGGCTGATATATTAATTCATAGTCTAATGTTTTTCCAAGAGTATTATATGCGCTTATATTGATTTCACTAACACTACCGTTATCAATCTCTCCAAGATATTCAGCAGTATTCCAAATAATTTCTTCGTTTAGAGTTCGTTGTACTTGTAATGAGAATACTACAGGATCACTCTTAACCCCTGGATCTAATTTTCTAAATGCAGTTACCGAAACATCATACTTAGTTAAATGCGGAACTTGCTCAGGTAGTGTACCAAATAACCATCCTGTATCTCTATCTATTACAAGACCACTAGGTAGTCCTTCAGCACCTTGATCCCATAACAATGTATCAAAACCAGTTCCTGTAGTAATAAACAATATTTCAATTGGAGTAACTGCGCTTGGGGTCAAACTAGTAAATGTTAAGTTTGTACCTGATGTTGTGTAGTCCGTGCCTGCCTCATACAACACATTATCTACTCTGACAACAATATCACTGGCTGCTGCCGATCTGTCCATAGTGTACGGACCAGAGGTACCGTCACCTAGTAAGTTCTGTGTTGGTGCCGCGTCTAGTTCATCTAACCCACTGAATAATAATTCATCAACGCTCCATTGTACTAATTCATCTTGAGGATCATACGCTAAGAATTTATAAGCGAATGTGTCACCTGAAATACGTAATGGCAGGCTATTTGGTGCATTAAGGATGATCGGACGATAGTTCATATCGTGATCAATTGTAATAAATGTATTATTAATTACAGTGATGTCGTTATCTGCTGTATAAGCAGATTTACTTACAATCAAGACTCTAACATTTAAAGTGTCGTATTTGCCACCATCAGTAACTTCTATTGTAAAATTATAATATTTGTCTGTACTTTCTGGGAGTGCATCAAATACTACAGTTTCCCACGAGGCAGCCTCATACCCTAAGTCATTAATATTTGCGGCAATGATATCAACATACCCTGACAGCAAACCATTAGTTGATAATGTTGTTCCAGGAGGTAAATCCCCTTTAACTACTTTCCAAGTTGCTGTAGCACTTGGGTTGTCGTTAGTAGACTGAAATTGATAACTTAAAAATTCACCATCAAAAAATGCACCAATTAAATCTGGACGAGGGAAAACCTGTGGACCGACTGTATTATTAACTGTTAATGTAAATGATCGATCAGCGACATCTCCATCATTGTTACTAGCTCTCGCTGTAAAAGAATAGGCTTGACTTTGATTAACAGCACTTAATATAGTAGGAGCACCGCGAAACTCACCCGATCGGGTAATATACATGCCTCCTGGCATAGATCCTGCAACAAAACTATATGTTAATGGTTGACCATCACTGTCAGTCGCTTCTAAAGGAAACGAAAAGAATTGCGACTCTGGTATTGTTCCTAAATCGCCTTTTTTGGTTACCCAGGTTATTGTGCTCATTATAACACCAATACTTCAATTACCCTACTAGTATCCCAATCACTAGTCTCTAATGCAATAGCAAATGTATCTATAGATCTAAATTCTGTACGTCGTGCTACACCATTTGCGCCAGCAACAAGTGCATCACCTTTTGTAATCTTACCTATAACTTTACAAGGAACACGACCTTTAAGTGCAACTGCTTGTCCTTCTGCATCTTTATTCATTAAGAACGCTGGTGCTGTAGATATAACACCAATAGCTCTAGAACCTTCTGTACAGGCTGTAACTTCTTCGTCTCCGCCAACCATTACAACTGTGCCTGGATCGTAGCGTGTGTCTGTTTTATAAATCTCAGCCAAGTCAGCATATAGTGCTTGTGTCGCTGTACCTGAGAAATAAGCGGCAGTTACATTACCACTAAATGTACCAGTCGTACCTGTATGTGTTGGGGCATTAAGTGTTGTAGCTTGTACTGTGTTGGTTACATTTACATGGCTCGCACTTAAATTGGAAGTAAATGATCCTGACCCAGTAACAGTTAAAACATTAGTTGTTTTGTTCCATACTAGATCCGAGTCGCCACCAAATACACCACTGTCGTTGAATTGAATGTAAGTATCTGATCCACCTGGTGCACTACTAAATGCGGCACTATTTCCTGCCCAATAAACACCGTTGTCAACATAAACTCTACTAGATCTTACATCACCGCCAACACCAATACCTCCTGATCCTGTAACTACAATAGCACCAGTTGTTTTGCTTGAGCTTACAGTAGTTGATGTTGCTAACAAATTTGACTGAAATTTTGCAACACCTGTGCTTGTGTAACCCGACCCATCAATGGTATTTACATCTAATGTATCTACGTAGGCCTTAGCGTATGATGATCCAGACTGCCCAATCCAAAATGTGCTACCAGATGAAGGAAGTATATTTCCTGTTGTGGTTTGCCCCGACACACTTAAACTTGTAAGTGTACCTAAACTTGTAACACTTGGTTGTGCATTTGTTTTTAATGTACCTATTAGATTACCACGGAATGCGGCATTATTTCCTACTGCGTGTATGTCACTTACAAAAGTATTTCCTGCAACACCTAAACCGCCAGCAATAGTAACAGCACCTGTTGTTTTACTAGTTGAATTAGTTGTAGAGGCAAAGTATGTTGCTAATCCAACTGTACCACCGTTAAATGCTGTAGCGGCAGTTTGTACAGGACTGCCGTTAATATAAATTGTGTCTGCACCACTAAAGTTCATGTTACCAACATGCCAACCAGTAACAGTAATATTGCCTACACTGACCACGCCAGTGTTTGCTACAACAACATTACCTGCTGTGTGTATATTGCCAGCAATACCAGCACCACCTGCTACTTGTAGTGCGCCAGTTGTAGTTGATGTTGTGGCCGTTGTATTTGCTAATCGTAAGCTACCTAATTGTACATTACCAAATGTACCCGCTGTTACAACGTTAGATGTGATAGTAGCATCATCGAGGTAAACTAAACTTTCTGATGTATTCTGCCAACCTAAGAAACCAAATTTTTCTGCGCCACCGTCGTAGTATTGCCATGATGTACCAATGTCTTTGCCATCATTGCTAACAAGAGGTGTAGCAGAATAGTGTAATTCTAAAATAGGTGCCGCTGTGTTCTGGCTAGCACTGCTAGTCTGACTACCTGTAACATTTAAGTTACCAATAATATTAACATTACCAACAATGTAAGCACCATCTTGGCTAACGAATAAGTTACCATAACTAGTAACTGTGTTACCTACAATACTATCTGCATTTACGTAGGTTGTAGCTAGTACATAGGTATTGGACTGGATATAACCGCCTGTTACACTTGCGGCACTGATAATACTCTGTCTTGTTCCTGCAAAGACCGCATCATTGAATGTCTGGAAGTTATCATTTACTGTGCTGAACGCAGAACGTATAGTATCACCAGTTCCGTCGTTTGCTACTGCACCTGTGTTAATGTTTATGTAAGCCATTTCTTATCCGTTTCCAATATTTACTCGTTTATTTTATGGGTTCTCTAAGTTATAAATTCTTTGTGCTAGTTGATCTAACGCAACCGCAACATTTGAAACTGGTGTTGTCCAATGTGTTGCGTTACCCATTGTGTAGTCAACTGATGTATTAACTAAATTGTCTGCCGAAACGTTACCAGTAAATGTACCAATATTACCAGCAATGTTGCTTGTATTATTAGGTAAGTATTCTGCTACCTGTGTATTACCGTATGTGCCTGCACCAATAGCATCACCGTTGATGTATAAGTTACCACCAGCGGCTGTAATTGTGTAATCGCCAAGTCTGATACTTGTGTAAATTACTGCGTGATCCCAGCCTCTTTCAACAATACCAATATTGCCGCCAATGTTTGCGCTTGGTAATACATCTGTAGTAATTGCTTCTAGGTTACTAATAAATGATGCATTTGCATAAGTTTGGAATGATCCTATATTAGCATCAAGTGTCGGTATTGTAGTTCCAACAATAGTTCCGACATTAGCATCAAGTGTTGGTATGGTAGTTCCAACAATAGTTCCAATGTTAGCATCGTGTGTTGTAATATTAGTTGTAGCAGTACCAAGGTTTGCATCTAATGTTGTGATGTTAGTTGTTGCTGTACCAAGGTTTGCGTCTAACGTAGTAATATTTGTAGTTGCTGTGCCTAAGTTAGCATCAAGTGTTGTAATATTTGTAGTAGCGGTACCTAGGTTAGCATCAAGTGTTGGTATGGTAGTTCCAACTATTGTACCAACATTAGCATCTAATGTGCTGATAGCAAGATTAGCGGCAGCCACATTAGCGTCTGTGTTTGTTAATGCTGAAAAATCAATTGCATCGATAGCAAGGTTGGCCGCTGTAATGTTAGCACGTAGTTCGTCAATGGCGGTGCTCTGAGATGCGGCATTTGCTGTAAGTGTTGTTAGCTCGCCTGTCTGTGTAGCCGCATTAGCCAACAATGTTGTTAAGTCGTCTGCTTGGCTTGCCGCATTGGCTAGCAAGTCAATTAATTGTGTCTCTTGTGAAACTGCATTGCCCGACAATGTGTCTAGTACAGCGGCTTGTACCGCGGCATTAGCAAACAATGTTGTAATATTTGTAGTTACTGTACCCAGGTTAGCATCAATCGTTGTAATGTTTGTAGTTGCTGTGCCTAAGTTAGCATCTAGTGTAGTCAAATTGCTATCAGTTGCAAATGTTGCATTACTGTATGTTTGGAACGCACCAATATTTGCTTCAACCCCTGGTATTGTTACTGAAACTATAGTGCCAATGTTTGGTTCTAATGCATTTATTAAAGAATCAACTGTAGTAACCTGTGTTGTTAGTGTACCAATGTTGGAATCCATATACTCCCACGGTGGTCCTTCGTATGCCTGAGTTTGTATATTTCCTCCTGCAAATTCAATTCCAGGACCAAGTAACCTAAGGTTACCATCTTGTGCAAGTTCAACAACTGCGGTGTTAGCAACCAGATAAATATTACCCGTACTCTTAATTGCACTATTTCCTCCAATGGTTGCAAAGTAACCATCATGTGGAAATTCAGGAAGTCCTGAGTCGGCAAAAGTTCCTGACCAATTACTACTATTGATACCTAAGTTAACATAATTATTTGTGTCTGTAGCGTCATCTGCGTTTAACACAAGGTCTGTACTAGCAGACGAATTGTTACTAAAGTTCTGTATAATGATCTGATAGTAACTATCAACATTGCCGCCAAAGAATCCGCCCTGTCCTGGGAAACTTTCTTCTGGTGCAAGACCAACTTCAATACCACCATCTACTTTTACGTTAGCACTGGCTAATAAGTATGGTGCACTCACATTACCTGTGAATGTTGCACTAGTTACTGTATTTGCATAATTTGTTCTGATATAACCTACATTTGGGTCTAAATTACTTATATTTGTATTAGCATAAGTTTGGAATGATCCAACGTTTGCATTTAGCGACGCAATAGAAACGTTAACAGCAGTAACATTGCTATTAACAGAGTCAACATTAGCATAATTTTGTCCTAAATTTGAAAATATGTTATCTATTTCTAACGTGATTCCGCCAACGTTAGCGTCAAGCGTTCTTATTTGATTATGTTGTGTTGCACTATTCGCCGTAAGTGTAGTTAAACTTGCATCCTGTGTAGCGGCGTTTGCAGTTAGTGTAGCAAGTGAAGTTGCTTGACTTGCGGCATTAGCAGTTAAGGTTGTAAGTGAAGTACTCACTGTACCCAAGTTAGCATCGAGTGTTCTTAAACTTGCACCTTGCGTTGCGGCGTTTGAATACAATGCAGTTACATCTACTTGTACGGCAGGGATAGTTGTACCAACTATTGTACCAATATTAGCATCGTGTGTTGTGATGTTAGTAGTAGCAGTACCCAAGTTAGCATCAAGTGTTGGTATAGTAACACTGACTATAGTACCAACATTGGCTCTTAATGTTTCGTATGCAATACCGTGTGCACCAATGTTAGCATCGTGTGCTGAAAGAGTTGCGGCTTGTGCTTTAGCATTATTCCACAAGTTATCATCTTCAAGTTGAAGGTTAACTATTGATGTATGCTGGGCGGCGGCATTGGCAGTTAATGTAGCAAGTGAAGTTGCTTGTGCGGCCGCATTTGCTATTAGAGTAGTGGTCTCAGTTGTTCTCAAACCTAAATTAGCATCTAGTGTTTGTATCTGAGTTGTATGAGTAGCAATTTGCGCATTAGCCGCTGATACATTAGCATTAATAGTTGTAACATTAGCAAGAACAGCATTAGAGCTAAGTGCATTATCAATACTAGTATCAACATAACTGATTGTTGCTTTTGTGGCACTGAGTGTACCTACATTACCCCACAATGTCCCAACGTTAGCGTCTAGTGTAGATATCTGGCTTGTATGAGTTGATATGGCACTATTAGCCGCTGTTACGTTGGCGTTTACGCTTGTGAAGTTTGTGTTTAAGGTAGCAACATTACCTGCGATTGCGTTGGTAACATAGCCCTTGCTGGCCGCATTGTCTATGTTATTAACGGTTAGTGTAACGTCCCCGGTTTGACCGTTGACTGATAAAACTGGATTAGCAGGAGAACCCACTGCTGTAACTGTAGCAATGTTTCCTACTGTAACGTTTGATAAGGTAGCAACTGTAACAGTAACGTCATTTACGCTACTTGTACCACCTAATGCATTACCAAATATGGTAATTGTGTCGCTTGCGGCGTACCCTGTGCCTGCAAAGCCACTGACTAAATCTACTGTATAAGAATTGGCAAAACGAGAAACTGTGAAACGTGCGCCTGTACCTGAGCCTGACGTTGCTCCAACGGCTAAATTTGCATAGGTAAGTCCACCGTATTCGCTAACTGCGTAAAGTTCGGTGA
>Ga0196905_1000979_pt1 | contig 11191 bp, 15 predicted proteins | sample CB_VirMetaG_3_FD_169098 | JGI IMG/M metagenome (GOLD analysis project Ga0196905, IMG submission 169098) | Freshwater to marine saline gradient viral communities from Chesapeake Bay - CB_1508_1S Viral MetaG (v3) (version 3) | ecosystem: Environmental > Aquatic > Marine > Coastal | place: USA... | reverse complement strand
TCATTAATTACAAGAGTTTCTTCAGTTGTCAACGTAGTAACAGGAGCCTGACCAACTGACGCCAGGATCTGATTAACAGCTTGTAGCTCAGTATTGGAGCCAGTAGTAGGGAAAGGCATAGTTGATAATGAGAATTGTTCTCAATATAAAGTTAAAAAAAAGGAGCCTCCGAAGAGACTCCCATTAATACATCTAAATCAGAATGCAGAAGGTGCAGTGCTGGTAACGTGCAGTTCCACAGCAGCAGCAGGGTTCAGGTAGTCACAGCCACAAGCCAGACGACCAAGCATCACATCACCCTGGTAGATGACGGACACATCGCCGCTGGTGACTTGCACCTGAGGACCAATAGCTTCCACCATACCGGCTGCTTCCTTCTGGAAGATCAGACCGCAGGAGGTAGCGCCCACTTCAGCAGCAGTACCATAATCGTTGTTGATACCAGTGGAAGCGCCAGAAGCATCTTCCAGAGCCACACCCACGAAATCACCAGTGTTACCAGGATCGGTCACACCAGTCGAACCACCGTACTTAGTACCGTAGTTACCCAGGAAGGGGATGTTCATGGACTTGTAGATCTTGATACCAGCGATCTCGATGATGCCGTTACCGGACTGCAGAGCAGTACCTTGAACGTCACGATTCACCAGACCGTTGGTGCCCACTTCCTGAATCAGGGAGTAGTACTGACGGGGGTTCAGAACAGCCACACGACCGTCCATAGTCACACCCTTTTCATCCATAGCAGCAGCTGCATCATAGAAAGCAGCCACCAGCTTGGCAGCATCATAAGCATCAGCTTCAGAACCAGCACCAGTGCCGACTTGAATCTGAGTACCACCCGGCTCTTCGTAGCCAGTTGCGCTCACAGGGCTAGCCTGACGAGCACCACGAGCAATAGCACGGAATGCAAGGCGGTCATACTTCTCAGCCAGAGCATAGCCGATCTTACGGCTGATCTCCGAGCGAAGATCATAGTGAGCAAGAACTTCATCCAGCTCATACACGAAGGCAGAGCTGATCAGCAGGTCATCACAGGTGATGGTCTTTTCAGCCACCGGGGGTGCACCATTGGTATCACCCAGGATGCTGTTACCAGGAGTATGGAACTCGGACTTGGTGCGACCCGTGAAGATGAACTGCAGAGACTTGCCGTTCTTCAGGGTACGCTTCATGATCAGGTCACGAGCGATAGTGTTGTTCTGGAAGCCTTTGAACATCTCACCGCTAAACAGCTTGAGATACAGGGCACGGGTATCACCCGCCAGATTAGCCTGACCCAGCTGAGTAAGCTGAGCAGGGTTTACAGAAGATTGAAATGCCATTGTTTTTAAAGAGGTTTATGTACGTCCCTCTGGATCCAGAGTATTTAGTTTTTATTGTGGTCTATCCCACCGTCTAGACGGCGAAGGGTGTCCTCGTAAGGGCCAACGCCAATAGGTAAGGGAGGATTTGCACCTCCCAATGCCGCTTTAACGGACTACCGTTTTAGTGTAAGTAACGCCGCGATACTTGAAAGTGACTTGAATAGTCATGATAATTCTCCAAGCACCTACCCCCCGTTCCATGAGTAGGCGTCATGCGTCCCCCGTTGGGGATGAACGGACGGCGTGTTTAACCGATTACTGGGGCAGTATGAGCTGCCAAATCAAGAGGAAAGTTATGAGCATTCCTTTCGTGCATTACTTCAAAGCCGAGATTAGCACGGTTGAGAATATCAGCCCAAGTGTTAATGACGCGACCATTATTGTCCAGAAGTGATTGGTTAAAGTTGAAACCATTAAGATTGAAAGCCATGGTCGAAACGCCCAAAGCAGCAAACCAGATACCAACAACAGGCCAAGCAGCAAGAAAGAAATGAAGACTACGGCTATTATTGAAAGATGCATATTGGAAGATCAAACGTCCGAAGTAGCCATGGGCTGCAACGATGTTATATGTCTCTTCCTCTTGACCAAACTTGTAACCATAGTTCTGGGATACGTCTTCCGTAGTCTCCCGAACAAGCGAGGAGGTGACGAGGCTTCCGTGCATAGCACTAAACAAACTGCCACCAAATACCCCAGCAACACCGAGCATATGAAAGGGGTGCATGAGAATGTTGTGTTCAGCTTGGAAGACAAGCATGTAGTTAAACGTACCTGAGATACCGAGAGGCATTGCATCACTAAACGATCCTTGTCCAAAAGGGTAAACCAGGAACACAGCCGAAGCTGCAGCAACTGGAGCGGAGTAAGCTACACAAATCCAAGGACGCATCCCTAATCGATAGCTAAGTTCCCACTCGCGTCCCATGTAAGCATAGACGCCAATGAGGAAGTGGAAGACCACGAGCTGAAACGGTCCCCCGTTGTAGAGCCATTCATCAAGTGAATTAGCTTCCCAAATTGGGTAGAAGTGTAGTCCGATGGCATTGCTGCTCGGAACGACGGCTCCCGATATGATGTTGTTTCCATAAAGAAGACTGCCTGCAACAGGTTCGCGGATGCCATCAATGTCTACAGGAGGTGCAGCAACGAAGGCAATAATGAAACAAATGGTGGCGGCAAGGAGACACGGAATCATCAGTGTACCAAACCAGCCGATATAAAGACGGTTGTCTGTGCTGGTTACCCAGTCACAAAAAGAGTCCCAAGGTTTAACTCGGGACTTAGGAGCTGCGAGTGTAGCAGTCATAATTTGAAGTTAGTTAAGTCGAGTTACTTGTACCCGTCCAACTCCAGAGCCAGTGAGACCGATTGCATCAGCCGCACCTTTACTAAGATCTAGGTTCCTACCATGAATGTAAGGACCACGATCATTTACCCGAACAACGGCACACCGCTTGAAGCATACCCGCAGGCGTGTTCCAAATGGAAGTGTCTTGTGCGCAGCAGTAAGGGATTGTTGATTAAACCGTTCACCATTAGCGGTAAGGTTACCATGGAATCCAGGACCATACCAAGAACTAATGACTGACAGAGTAGTTAGAATAGGAATCATAATGATAAAGCGAAGGACGTTCTTATCTCCGTCTACTCAATGGAGGCTCACAATCCCTCGCTGATTATGAGCCTATTAGCTATTTTTTCTTGGCAGTTTTAGCAGCTTTCTTGAATTGAGCTGCAGTCGGTGCTCCTTTAGCACCAGGTTTACGCATCTTCTCTCCACTACCTTTTGCAATACGTTCTCGCTTAGCGTGGATGTTAGCGTATAGACCAGGTTTAGCCATTACTTTTTCTTCCCGCCACCTTTGTGGCCTTTTTTACCACAAGCCATTAGAATACTCCAGGAATAATTTGACCAGTAAATACATAAGCACCAATCGCAGCAACGAAGCCTAGCATAGCCAGGCGTCCATTCAGCAGTTCAGCACGTTCGTTGTGGGGGATACCGTAAGGATGATCAGTCATAATAATAGGTGGTTCTTTAGCCCAGATGTTTGTGTCGTTCATTAGAATTGAATGTCAGAATTTTCAAGCTTACGCATGACATCTGTACGATAAGCAGGGTCGTTATCATAACGGGGATCATTCATCGCTTGTACCAATTCAGCTTGACTGCGGAAAACATTATTTGATCCACCAGGTGTACGACCTGTCAATAGTTGTCCATCCTGTCCTACAGCTTCTGAATATTTACTGGCAAGTGCCTGTACAGCAAAGAAGACGGAATTAGGTTCAGCACGCCCCACAACAGAATCGTACATATCAATTTCTGCTTGGGAAAGATTTTCAGCTGCCCATTTAATCATGGATTGGTAGGATTTTTCACCACCAACCATTTTGAACAGTTGCTGAGCCTGAGCTTCTGTCAGTACACCAGATTTTTGTTCAGGTTGATCATCTACTTCTTCACGGGTTTGGGCTTCTTCGTACCCTTGGTCCCCTTCATCGGTCCGTACATCATCACGTGATTCTCCTAATTTTCTTTGTAGTTCAATGTATGCTTGTTCCAAAGATTGAGGGTCTTTGAATTTACCAGCAAATAGTTGCTGTTGTTCAGCTTCATTAGATTCCGCAACAGCCAGGGAATCCTGCTCATCAGCGTTTAGTGGCTGCTGATCTGCAGGAGTTTCATTCATTGTAAGTGTTTCGCTCATTTAAATGGTGGAGGTTACTGTGGTGGTTGTTGTAGCATTTGCATACCTGCTTGCTCTCTACGCTGTTCAACAGAAGCGATCTGTCCAGCTTGCTGAGCAAGTGCCATTTGTTGCTGCTGTTGCATAGCAGCCTGTTGCTCTTGTTGAATCTCTTGCATTGTCTTTACAAGATTTAGAACATCAATACCAGAGGATGCTGCCAAACGCTTGACAACCTCTTCAGGATTAATGTATCTAGCAATTGCATCAGGACCCATAGTTTGAGCAATTAAGGTGAGGAATTGAGCAAGACTTTCACGATCTTGTCCACGTCCCAAAGCATTAATACCAGCAACAATAGTTGGTTTTACAATGTCACCTTTAGGTAGGCGGGGAATCTCCCCGGTTTTTTGTGCAACACTCAGTTTACGGTTAAGGTATGGTACTAGGAACTCGACAGTCAACAGGGAGAATAGTCCACCGAGTTGCTGTTCCAGTTCAAGTTGAGTCATCCTAACCTCTTCAGCGGTTGTACGTTCGCTATCCCTAACATTAAGAATAAGGAATGCCTCGCTTAGTCGCTGAGCCAAGGTACCTACCATTTGATAGGCAGTTTGGAAGTCAGCCGTCTTACCCACCTGTACCACACCAATATCATCAGGTCTACCCTGAATAATAGCGCCGTTCCCTGCCTTAGCAAGGGTTGCAGGCTTGGTGGTACTGGAGGGGCTGACAGTAAAGACTACCTTAGCAGCCGCTGCGCTTCCTTCAACAAGGGCTTGTGACAGTGCTTCAAGTGACTTGAGATCACCGATAAACTCTTCAACACGCCCACGTCCATACACTTCACCATCAACATGATTGAAGCGTAGAACCAACCAAGGGTTAGCATCAACAGGAGCTTTACCCATTGATTTAGGAAGTACTTTATCTTCTACTTCCTGGTGCCAGATCCAACGGTTGTTGTCCAACATGGCATGTGTATAAATATCACATTCATCATCATGTCGGGATGAATTATCTGAAGGGGAATTAGGTTCCTTCAGTTCATAATCTGGATAAAATTTTTTGAGCAGTTTTTTCGAGATTGTTTCTTTTGTTACAATTTCAATAACATTACCATTACCATCTCTGTCTACAACATAGCGGTTTAAAGGATAAAGCTTTAGCCCATCCTTACCCATGTATATAAGAGCATTACCAGCAACAACAAGATGCTTTAGTGCTTGGTGAACTATAACACGATCACTGGAAGCTGCAATAGATTCCATGATAGTTCGTTCAACCTTAGCAAACGACAAGTCCAGTTCAGATTTAATCTCTGGTCCTAGTTCTTGTCCAAGATTCAAATCATTAACCTGCAGTTTAAAGAAGCTGGTTTGAGGAGGTAGCAGAGCTAACATCAACTTTGATGCTAGTGTAACTACACCCTTCGCTCCAACGCTTTGCCATGGGGTAGTGAGTTTGAGAGATCCTTTTGTATAGACCTCATCTTCTCGGATAAGATATGGAAGAGTTAAATCTGCTGCTTGTCTAGCAGTGTTGAGAAACTGTGAACGGTCTGAAGACAATCTGTCATAACGTGATTTAGCAGTCATCAGAGATTCAACGTAGATGTAAATAGATCTGCAGCCGAAGGATTAATCAGACCAAGTTTTTGATTACGAATTTTAAAAGCTTTAGTACCGCCAATTGAGGAGTCACTAGGTACCCCTTGAATTTCAAAGTTACCTGCAGCTTGTGATCTTGCTTGGTTGATTTGATAAGTGCGTTGAGCTTCACGCATCCTTTCGATATCCGCCTGTCTAGCACCAGACTCATCCATCATTTGCTGCTGAATCTGACCAATTGTTTGCATCAGACCCCCAACTACTTGTTCTAGTTGAGCCTGATTTTGTGCTTGCATTTGAGCAAACATTGAAGCAAAATCAGCTTGAGGTGGTTCCTCATAATAGGGAGTCCCAAGCGGACTAGTTGTCGGTGATGAGTAGGCTTGCTGTGGGGGGTTCAGCTCTTTAGATGCAGCCAAACCAAAGGCAGCAGCTTCTGCAGCATCGATATCGGGACCAAAAACACTTTGCCAATAAGAAGCTCCCTCTTCATCAGGATCCCTACCAAGAACTGTTTGGTAAAGATCTTTAATTGTGAGCTTTGGCGCAGCAGGGGCTTCGGCAGCTGGAGGAGTAACCACGCGGCTGTAAATAGGCCTTTGTTCAGTGTAATAACCAGAATTAAATCTTGGGGCATTGACTTTTACAGGTTTATAACCAGTAATAGTCCAGTCTCCGCCTGGTGGTCCACTTGGACTTCCACTAGATGGATTAAATAAATTATATTGACCAGTATTTTGCCAAGTTTCAATTGCCATTAATCTTTCTCCATCAATAGATTAAATGTTAACTACAGCTGGAAGAACATCACTCATGGTAGGTGTAAATCCTCTTCTGGCTCTATTAATTTTAAATGCATCAGCGTTAGAACCGCTAAAAGTACCTCCTTTTGCAACAAACGGTTGAGCTGATTGGATCTGCAAATTTTGGGCAGACCGCGCTCTAGCATCGTTTATCATGGAGGTTCTCCGTGCCGCTTCTGATTCTTCAAACGCTTGCTTACTTGCTGCAGCCGTATTAAACAACTCGTTTTCAAGCCCCACAATTGTTTGCAAAAGAGGTTCAGTAGCTTTTTTAAGCTCTGCCTGTGATGCAGCTTGAGATTGAGCCAGCAACTCTTCGTAAGTAGCTCCAGGAGCTTGATAGGGAGTTGTCGATCCGAGGTTTTGAAAACCTTGATACTGGCTGGCAATTGCGGCTACCTCTTGAGGAGAAAGATTAAATTTATTACCAGTATACTGCAATAGTGACGCCTGCTGTTCAGGAGTCATTTGAAGTGGAGTTTTACTTTTTACGGAAGGACTATTTAGATTTACACCAGCTGGTGGTTTGTACATACCGTTCGTATATTTTACGAGTTCTCCATATGTCAGAGCCATTAGTTTTCCTCCATATAATTAATGACCCACTCAACGACACTACGCTGACCGGATCGGTACATGATCTTTTCCATTGTATCTTCAGGTGTAGGGTTGGTGGGTGGAAACGTTTCATCTAACTTAGCAAGCATGGCATTGGCTGTCATGCCTCTTACATCTAAGAGATCAAGCGTATTGTGGGAGATTTGGGTTTGCATGTTCAAAGAAGGCAGGCATACGTGCCCGACGTGTGTCAGAAAGCTCAGGTGCTTTACCCTGATACATCAGACTATCGCTGGAATCCAGCCAAAATTTTTTGTCCAAATATTTATGGGAAGTATTTTTACCTAGTGGTTCTAGTACCCAATTAATGGTTGCCTTCCTGAGCTTATCCAAAGAAGGACTCCAATCGAGACCAAGCTCACGACATACCAGGCTATTCGTTGCAACATGGACTTGCTCATCACGTGAGATATCGGCGCTTACTGTTCGGAGACCAGCATCACCGTTAAATCGGAAGAATGGGAGGAGCACAAAGAAAACTGCACGCTCGGCAACAAGTGCTTTGAGGAGCGTGTGATCTGGATGAGCAACCCAGGCGTCCCGAAGACGCTTTGCTTCGGCTTCAGCTTTTTCATCAACGCCGATAGCGTTGGCGATGTAACCGAGTGCAAGATCGTGGTTCTCTTCGTCCTTGATATTGGATTGAAGGAGATCCCTTGCCATTTGTGGAACTTCATTCTTCAAAGCATCGTGGATAAAATCACCTACTGGTAGTTCCATATGACGAATAGCCAAGGCACGGTAGATAGTTTCTTCCGCACCTTCGACTAGTTTACCAGCAGTTGTTTGGACAGGTGTCCAGGTTCGTTTTCGATTAAGTAGTTTTTGATAGGGGTTCATTCGCCGCAATTACAATCAGGAGCAGGATCATTTAGAATAGACTCCAGGTAATCATCGACCTCTGACTCATCCAATGCAGCGTATGCACTAGTCTTGTCTTGAGTGTCACCCATTACCTGAAGCGAATAATAAAGGGAGGTCTGCGGGGATTGCAGCCACTCTTCGATAAACGCTTCATCATAGGTGATCACATCAGACCAACTATTGAAGCTATAACCGTGAAGAAGTCCCGTAGAATCAAGTAGTCGAACAATACCGTCAACTACTTTCTTATATGCATCCCAGCCAACTTCCGACGCGATTTCTACATCGCCATAGTCGTAGCTCTGGACGCCAAAGGTGCCGCTATCACGGTCAACTTGACGGGCAATGGGAGGAGCAATCTCAGGTGTGGTGGTGAACCCTTCCAGATCAGTGTAACGGTAGCTGCAGGAGGCTGTAGGAGCGATGGCAAAGGCACGTTCCATACGATTGTACTTGGCTACCTCTGCCGCCGCTTGTACGCCCGCCTGGAGCTCTTTGGCGATGACATAGCCAGGGGTAGATGGGTAGGGGCGGTCACTGTTGAGAGCATCCAAAGCCAACCCAAAGTCATTATACGTTACACCGTGTTGCCGGAGAAGGTTGGCAAGTCCCAACATTCCGAGACCGACTTGGCGATCAGTCTCTGAAGGGAGGTACTCTCCGCTTTCTCCAACATTTGTTTTGCCGTGTAGTGCGCACAGTTCGGACATTCCTTGAACAAACGCACCACGAATGTCATCGAGTTCGCATCCGCCGAGGTTAACATGTTGAAGTAGACAGGTCCCTCGTGAGGGGAGGTATACTTCCAAGCAAACGTTACCCCTGATTCGATTTCCATTTCGATCTACCTTGGTTTTGTTGAGCCAGATGTCACCTTTTTTGATGCCTTCAAGGAGGGCGTCTTTAACCTCTTGGTCAGCAAGTTCCCACCAACGTGGGTTAATGTTGACGCAACGCTTGACCCAAGGAAGCTCACTCCGACTAGCAGTAATAAACTCAAGCACATCAGGATGGCTAAGATCAAGATGGCATACAACAGCTCCATTCTTATAGACACCTCCACGACGGAGGACTTCATTAAGTGTAGAATAAATCCTAGCAAAGGATACAGGACCAGAGGCTACTAGTCCTTTGCCATTCTCAGCGCCTTTGGGTCGCAGCTTGCTAAGGTGAACAGCAACTCCTGCACCGTAGCGGAGCGCATGGCTAACGAAACGCCAACTGGCTTCGATTCCATTTTCTCCTTCCATCGTGTCTTCCACAACGAAGACTGTGCAGGATACAGGCAGGCGAGAGGTAGGGTCATCAATCCAATTTTGTACACGCCCAGTTCGGGCAATCAATTCTTTGGTTGGGGCAGACATTATTAAACGAGATCAGTAAGGTTAGGAGGTTGATAGTTCTTTGATTTCAGAACCTTCCCATCTTCTCGGTAGATAGGATTACCGTTGTCGTCCAGTTTAGACATGTTACTTTTATGGACACGATCAAGAGCTTCATCAAGATCCCATCCAAGGTTAGCAGCATACTGGTAACAAACATAAACCAGATCAGCTAACTCTTTCAGGCAATCAGCGGAGTTGATAGTCAACCCCAAGATCAACTGATTCTCAGCATCAAGAAATTCTTTGAACTCTTCAACGATCAAACGCCTCTGCAAAGTCCGTGAAGCTGGCGTAGTACTGTTGTTCACCCGGAAACTTTTCCGGAATTCTACGGCTTGCTGGAGAAGGGTGGAGGATGTCATTTTCTAGTTCGTTTTGAAGATAGTGGATTGCTTTTCGAAGATCGTCACGTTTGCTGTCTTTATGCCCAGCTCTGCAGATGTATTTAATTGCGTTACCAAGATGGAAGTTTAGTCCTTGGTCTCGGATGAAATTCCAAACTGGGATAGAACCTCGTCGATAATAGTCGGGTCCATGGTTGTCGGAGCTGGCCATTGTTTAACTAAGTTAGATACGTTATTACCCAAGACAAAGCATTGCTTTTGTAGGGCTAGGAAGAGAGTAATGATAGAATCAACCTCTCCCTTAGAAGCTTTCAAGGCGTCCTCAATTTGACGCATCTTGAATTGCTGTTCAAGCGTTAACTCAACTACCGCTGGTGGCGGTCCATAGTTTGACGCATTGGTTGGTAAAGTCATAATCGGAATGCTGAAGGATCTTGGCGAGTCTTGCATTCTGGAGGGCGATTGACTCATCAAGTCCTTTGGAAGCGAAAGCTTCGACAACAGCATCCCACGTGTATCCGTTCTCTTCGAAGAAGGAGATTGAACGTTTGATTCCGTACCCAGGAACGCCACCATAGCCATCAGTTTGGTCGCCAGCCAGCGTTTGAATGAAGTGCCACCTTTTACCTTCTTCGGGGGTAACGGTGACGACACCATCAGATAAATCATAAAGTTCTCCAGGTATCTGTCGCATGTCTTTATCAGGTGAGCAGATGATATGTCCCTGCTCTTTTGTAGCGTAGATGCCCATAGCATCATCAGCTTCAAGTGTAGGCATGACTACAACATGGTAGTCTTCCTTGAGTTTGTTGATGACCCTACGGTAGCCGCACGGCTTCTTTCTATTACGATGTCCTTTATACGTTGGGTCAATAGATTTACGAAAGTTGACACTATCAGAAAAGAACAGAATAGAGTCATCAAAACATCCAAGGTCAGTAGCGATGTGATAGAGTTCTCGCTCAACTGATTTGTATGCTTCACTGAATTTACTGGTGACAAGGATGATATCATCCCCCCAGTCGATGTCAACTTCGGCTCCTGCACAGGCTTTGTATACGATGAAATCTGCGTCAATTAATAGACTCACTTACCTTGTCCCCGCTTGAGCTTACGCCCATGCGAAGGAAGACTACGAGTGCCATTACCTTGACGGGTGTGTTTGTATTTGGCACGGGATTGGAATTCAACCCTACCCAGTGCGGTTTTAGATTTGACTGCCATTAGTGTACTTCACTCCAGTTTTTGCCGACTTGTGCTTCGGCTTCGATTTTGATTCTAAGGTTGTAGTACTGTCCAGCTTCCTCAGCTGAGCGTACCAGGGATGTTCGTAGTTGATCCACGTGTCCAGGATCACACTCGAATTGTAGTTCGTCATGTACAAATGCTAGCTGTGAACAGCACAGCTCTTTAGTATTATTATGGTTGATAAGCATCCACCGTTTAGCTAGTACACCGGCAGATCCTTGGAGGAGGTAGTTGAGGGCTTTGTGGCTACCATCAACAG
>Ga0196905_1000978_pt1 | contig 11219 bp, 25 predicted proteins | sample CB_VirMetaG_3_FD_169098 | JGI IMG/M metagenome (GOLD analysis project Ga0196905, IMG submission 169098) | Freshwater to marine saline gradient viral communities from Chesapeake Bay - CB_1508_1S Viral MetaG (v3) (version 3) | ecosystem: Environmental > Aquatic > Marine > Coastal | place: USA... | reverse complement strand
TTTGGCAGAAGTAGCTAAACGTGTTGCAAACAACAAAAAGGAGTCAGTATCACTGAATAGTCAAATCTATGGTAATGCCGATTATTGGTTGAGCTTTTATGATTACTGGTTGCATATCAATACCATGGTACCTGAAGAAAATCGGATCGAAGGCATTGATATTGTTAAGCCATTGATCAAGCTTGCTGAATCGGTTGGTTGGTGGACACCATTGCAAGGTGTTGCAATTATCCAACACAAACCAGCAGAAATTCATCGTGATGAAGAACATCGATTGCATAACCCTGATGGGTATGCTTTGAAATATCGAGGAGATTGTACGGTGTGTAACCTGTATAAGATTCATGGCGTTACAGTTCCAGAGTCGGTAATCAAGAAAACGTTTACTGCACAGGATATTGAGAAGGAAGATAACGTTGAGGTTCGTCGAGTTATGCTCGACATTTATGGGACTGAACGATTTCTTGAAGAAACAAATGCGGTAGAAATTCATTCAGATGAATTCGGAGTGTTGTATAAGAAAGAATTCGGAGGAGACATTGAAGATATGTACGTGGTGAAGGTTGTTAATTCCACAGCTGAGCCAGACGGAACGTATAAAGATTATTTTCTCCGAGTAGATCCAAAGTGTTACGGTGGTATTAAGACAGCTCGTGCTGCGGTGGCTTCAACATGGAAGAACGATGATGGTTCGTTGGTATTCGAATCTCCCGAAGATTACGATTGCTCAATCGAAACATAATTGATATAAACCTCTAAGAGCCTCTAGATTAATCTAGAGGCTCTTTTAATATATTGGTCTTTATTTACGTGAAATTAACTAAAAAACATTTAAAACCAGTCAAGGATCAAGTCTGGGATCAAGTCGATGATCAAGTCAGGGAACAAGTCTGGTATCAAGTCATGGATCAAGTCTGGTATCAAGTCAGGGATCAAGTCTATTGGCAAGTCATGGATCAAGTCAGGGATCAAGTTAGGGATCAAGTATATCATGAAATTAACTAAAGAACATCTAAAACCAGTCAGGAATCAAGTCTGGGTTCAAGTCAGGGCTCAAGTCTATAGTCAAGTCGATGATCAAGTCAGGGATCAAGTCGATGATCAAGTCGAGGACCAAGTCTGGTATCAAGTTTGGGATCAAGTCAGGTATCAAGTCTGGTATCAAGTCAGGTATCAAGTCTATGATCAAGTCGGGTATGAAATTGACTAAAGAACATCTAAAACCAGTCAAGGATCAAGTCTATGGTCAAGTCTGGGGTCAAGTCTGGGTTCAAGTCAGGAATCAAGTCTATGGTCAAGTCTGGGGTCAAGTCTGGGGTCAAGTCGAGGATCAAGTCAGGAATCAAGTCATGGGTCAAGTCAGGGATCAAGTTAGGGATCAAGTTAGGGATCAAGTTAGGGATCAAGTATATCATGAAATTAACTAAAGAACATTTAAAACCAGTCAAGAATCAAGTCAGGTATCAAGTCTATGGTCAAGTCTATGATCAAGTCAGGGAACAAATCAGGGGTCAAGTCAGGGCTCAAGTCTGGGATCAAGTCATGGATCAAGTATATCATGAAATTAACTAAAGAACATCTAAAACCAGTCAGGAAACAAGTCGGGGATCAAGTCTGGGATCAAGTCTGGGATCAAGTCGGGGGTCAAGTCAGGGATCAAGTCATGGCTGAAGTCGAGGATCAAGTCTATAATGAAATTAACTAAAGAACATCTAAAACCAGTCAAGGATCAAGTCTATGGTCAAGTCTGGGGTCAAGTCTGGGTTCAAGTCAGGAATCAAGTCTATTGGCAAGTCAGGGATCAAGTCTGGGATAAAGTCATGGGTCAAGTCAAGAATCAAGTCAGGGATCAAGTCTGGCATCAAGTCGAGGATCAAGTCATGGATCAATTATATTATGAAATTAACTAAAGAACATCTAAAACCAGTCAGGAAACAAGTCGGGGATCAAGTCTGGGGTCAAGCCTGGTATAAAGTCGATGATCAAGTTAGGTATCAAGTCGCGGTTCAAGTCTATTGGCAAGTCAGGGATCAAGTCGAGGATCAAGTCAGGGATCAAGTATATCATGAAATTAACTAAAGAACATTTAAAACCAGTCTGGGATCAAGTCAGGGATCAAGTCTGGGATCAAGTCTATGGTCAAGTCTATGGTCAAGTCAGTTATCAAGTCGAGGCTCAAATCTGGGATCAAGTAAGGGCTCAAGTCAGGTATCAAGTCTATGATCAAGTCAATTATCAAGTCCGTCATGAAATTAACTAAAGAACATCTAAAACCAGTCTATAGGCAAGTCAGGGATCAAGTCGAGGATCAAGTCTGGTATCAAGTCAAGGATCAAGTCTATGATCAAGTCTATGATCAAGTCATGGTTCAAGTCTGGGGTCAAGTCATGGGTCAAGTATATCATGAAATTAACTAAAGAACATCTAAAACCAGTCAAGGATCAAGTCTATGATCAAGTCGGGGATCAAGTCTGGTATCAAGTCGCGGTTCAAGTCAAGGATCAAGTCTATGATCAAGTCTATGGTCAAGTCAGGGATCAAGTCAGGGATCAAGTTAGGTATCAAGTCCATCATGAAATTAACTAAAAAACATCTAAAACCAGTCAAGGATCAAGTCTGGTATCAAGTCGGGGATCAAGTCTATAGTCAAGTCAGGGTTCAAGTCAGTTATCAAGTCTATTGGCAAGTCTGGTATCAAGTCAGGGATCAAGTCGATGATCAAGTCGAGGACCAAGTCTGGTATCAAGTTTGGGATCAAGTCAGGAATCAAGTCTGGAAGCAAGTCTATAATGAAATTAACTAAAAAACATCTAAAACCAGTCAGGGAACAAGTCGAGGATCAAGTCGGGGATCAAGTCTGGTATCAAGTCTGGGATCAAGTCAGGGATCAAGTCTATTGGCAAGTCAAGAATCAAGTCAGGAATCAAGTCTGGTATCAAGTCTGGGATCAAGTCGAGGATCAAGTCATGGATCAATTATATTATGAAATTAACTAAAGAACATCTAAAACCAGTCTATAATAAAGTCGATGATCAAGTCTGGGAACAAGTAGAGGATCAAGTCTATTGGCAAGTCATGGGTCAAGTCGAGGATCAAGTCAAGGATCAAGTCTGGTATCGAGTCTATGATCAAGTCTATGATCAAGTATATTATGAAATTAACTAAAAAACATCTAAAACCAGTTAGCAATCAAGTCAGGGATCAAGTCTATGGTCAAGTCTATGGTCAAGTCATGGGTCAAGTCGAGGATCAAGTCTGGGATCAAGTCAGGGATCAAGTCAGGGATCAAGTCTGGGAACAAGTCAAGGATCAAGTCAAGGATCAAGTCTGGAAGCAAGTCTATAATGAAATAAAAAAATATGAAAGTAAAGCATTAAACTTCTTGAATTAAATGGTTTCTATACTAGTATAATAGGAGAAATTTATGAAAACTAAAATTATCGCGTTGTTATGCGCTTTAGCTGTAAATGTACAAGCTGAAAAATATGTAATCTATTGGGACGGGGATCCTGATATCACAAACTACTCAATCGACCAGTATAATGTTGAGACTGGTTTCGGTACGATGAAAAGGTTCGGGACTGTAAAAGAAGGGACTCAAGAATATACAATTGACCTAGCTAATGGATTATCTTATACTATTAAGATCAGAGGATACGACAATTTCGGTAATGTAGTTGAGTCAAACACTCTAGTAATTAAAACAAAAAAAGATAAACCAGCTCCTAAAGTTAAACCTTTAGTAATTAAAGCAAGAAAAGTAGAAGAAAATTAGATGAACTTCTTATTATTAATCTACCAGCTCGCTCAAGGCGTAGAAATTAACTACGCTTGTATTGATCAGCATATTGATGCAAAGTTTAAAAAATACGAAGAAGCAAAACAATATGCTGATTATTTTAAACCCCATCACCATTACGAAATAGTACCCTTTTTAACTTATGAAAGAAATTAAATCAAAAGAAGAACTCGAACAATTCGTAAAAGATAATGATAACGTGTGTGTAGATTTTTGGGCTCCGTGGTGTGGCCCGTGTAAATACTTACTACCGAGATTAGAAGAACTTGAAAATGAAAATGAAGGTATTGCATTTTGCAAAGTAAACGTAGATGAAGTAGTTGATTTGCCTAAAGAGTTTGGAATTAGTTCAATCCCAACTCTACTTCATTTTAGAAATGGTGAAAATATTGCTAGTAAAATGGGAGCTGCATATTCAACTTCTCAACTAAAAGAATGGCTAAACAGCTAGATTTAGATTATACCTTTTTAGAAATGGCGTATGTTTTTGCTAATCTAAGCAAAGCTAAACGTCGAAAGGTAGGGTGTATCATTGTTAAAGATGGTCAGGTGATCTCTAATGGGTTCAATGGTACTCCCTCCGGTTTTGATAATTGTTGTGAAATTAATAATGAAACAAAACCAGAAGTATTGCATGCGGAAAGCAATGCTCTAATGAAAATAGCACGTTCAACTAACAGTAGCATAGGTTCTACAATGTATCTCACTTGCTCTCCCTGTTTTGAATGTGCTAAGTTAATAATTCAATCAGGAATTATTCGATTAGTTTATAAAGAAGATTATAGAAAAGAAGATGGTATTGATCTTCTTCGGCAGACCAATATAATAATTGAAAAGATTTAACGCGCTTATGGTGAAAGGGATATCACAGGGCTCTTCTAAAGCCTTATTGTAGGTTCGAATCCTACTAAGCGTACCATTTTTATGAGCGATAAAATACCATACTCCAAAGTTAATAAAACGTCGATTCCGGATGCAAAATCGAAAGTATCGTCTTCGAATATGCAGCCTGTTAATCGAAACGCCGGTAAAGGTGATAAGCCTCGACATAATGTATCTGTTTATTCACAAAATTATGACGATATCAACTGGGGATAGTAAAACCGATTTACAGGTATTAATTAGATCTTATGCTAATTATATGAATATGTACGCTATTAATTTAGGACAAGCTGATGCTAATTTAGAAAAAACTTATAAGGAAGTAACTCTCAAAACTAAAAATTTTTGTAAACAACTAGAAGATTATGGCAAAAGGAATTAAAGGAAAACGTAAAGTAACATTCGGTATACCTGTAAGCCGAAAAGGTCAGCACTCTAAAAAAATGAGCAAGCATAAAAATAGCAAAAATTATCATAAACCATATCGAGGTCAAGGACGATGACAGATTTTTGTATTGAAACTACAGCTATTCACGATGAATATATCGATGAATATAATAAGAGATTTGCTCCTTTGAGAGCAGCTTTACCTAATACTCAATTTATTTGTGTTACTACTAATCCAGATAGAGTTGATAAGGCTGATAATCTTAAAGTAGTTGATATCAAAAAATATACTGACACTAACTTTAAAAAGAGTTATGACCATGAAGGTGGATTTTGTGAAATTTTACAAGCTACTAGATACGGTCTAAAAGAAGCATGTGAAGCTGGTTATTTAAAAGTAATTCATCTTCAAACTGATATGCGTTTTTTTGATGTAGAAGAAGAAGTTTTGTCTAAACATTTTAAAAGAGGTATATATTTTGATATGGGTGGGTCTACTTTAAACCTTAAACTTAAAAACGGTGATGATAAATCTAAATTTCTTGCTAGTAAATACATTACAAGTGATAGAGACTTAGAAACACTACCAGTTGGAGATGACCCTGTAGCTCTTTTTAAATTTAAATCTACAGAAGAGTTTGAAAAGTACAATAATAACCTCGATACTTTGTGTAGTGAAACTTTTGAACATAAAGGGTTTACAACAGGTATTGCAGATGAATTAACTTTTGCAATGTTTTTAACTGGAGTTAGATCGTATTATGACTATCATGGTGTTCTACATCGTAATGTAGCAAAGTATTTTGACGTTAATCATGATCATTTGCATATTAAACATTACGTTGATAGAGACCCTACTATGATGGATCAAAGACAATTCGCAGACGAAAACGTATAATTATGCAAACATTCCTACCATACTCAAACTTTTACGAAAGTGCAAAAGTACTCGATCAAAAACGTCTTGGTAAACAACGAGTAGAAGTATTACAGCTACTCAATTCTATCAAGGCATCTAAAGAAGATAGACCATACAAAGGATGGAAAAACCACCCATGTCGTAAGATGTGGTATACAGGACCTGAATATGATTACGCTAACGCATTAGTTGAGTATGGTTTGGATGTATGTATAGCTTGGAAAGAACGAGGGTATAAAGATACTTGTTTTGATAAGATTGCTGCTCATTACGATAGTAAAAAAGCAATTGAGTATCCTGACTGGCTAGGTCGTGAAGATATTCATCGTTCACACCGTTCAATGCTTATTCAGAAAGAAGAGAGTTGGTATAGAAATATTTGGCCTAACGAACAAGATGATCTTGAATATATCTGGCCTAACCCTTAATAATAATATGGCTACAGCAGGAAAATTCATTAAAGGTATTCATGCAGAACATACTGGTAAAAGATTACGTGCATTAGGTGATCTAGAAGTTTATCTCAATCAACCAGTTGGTGTAGGTGAGCATAGTAGATTATCAGACGAAATTGAAAATATTCTTAAACGTATTAAAGAGCACGACGATATTATTGCAGTAATTGAAGAGCATTTTAATATGAATGAAAAAGAGCAAGTTATAAATGAGTAATAAAGTATTAATTGCATCAGCAACAACTAAAAAAAATAAAAAAGAAACTCACCTTTTTAAAAGTCTTCAAGATCATGTAGAAAATATAGACCTTATTATTAAAACTGATAATAAAAAAGGTTTGTGTCAAGTTTACAATGAGATTTTAGATGCTGAAGGTGATAAGTATGATGCTATTATTTACTGTCATGATGATGTAACAATTGATTCAAATAATTTTGTTGATAGAACACTTACAGGGTTACAAACATATGACGTAGTGGGTGTAGCAGGAGGTAGTAGAATAAAATCTGGTACACCTATACTATGGCACTTAATGACTGATAGAAAAACTCATAGTGGTATAGTTTTTCACCCGCATCATGAAATAAAAGACTTTGCATTTCCTACTGTCTTTGGAGTTAGACCTAAAGAAGTAGCTATTCTCGATGGTGTTTATTTTGCAGTAAAACCTAAATCATTATTTGAGAAAGGAATAAAATTTGATGAAAACATAAAAGGCTTTCATCATTATGATATTAAGTTTTGTATCGATTGTAAGCTTGCAGGATTAACACTCGGTACACTTGATATTAATATTATTCACCAGTCACCTGGTTTAGATGTTTATGATGATAAGTTTAAAGATTCTGAAAAATATATGAAAGAATTTTTAAACGAACTTAAGACCTAGGATCGTTTTCGTTATAAGTCTTCTTTCTATTATTAACTTCAGTAGCAGCATTTATTTCTGTTTCATTATTTGCCTTAGCAATTTCCCTCACTTGACTATTTGTATCAGTTAACGTGAGGGGAATATTTCTAAAGTGATGTGAGTGAGCATAAATTAAAACCGAATTAGGGGTAGCTTTTGCTATTACTGTCGAACCTTCATGGGTATCAATACCAATTTCAGTTCCTGCTACCAACTCTCCATACAATAAAACTTGTTCTGTTTCTTGAAACTCTGTTGGAGCAGTTATGTGATTAACGCTTAACTCACCATCTACATGTAAGCCACCTCTAACTACCATATTACCATTTACACCAAAATTGCTATCAACTAATACTTGACCGCTTTGTTTATTTTTAATTGAAACAATATTAGCTTCTAATGTTAATCTTTCACCCCCGTTAATGTTTACTTCATTTTCAGATGAAATATTTACCTGCTGACCTCCTACGTTTGTAATCGTACCCGACACATCCACTCTACCATACGATTTAAGAGATAAACCACCAGCACCAACCTGAACATTATAACGATTTGCAACATTTAATGTGTATGTACCACCAGGCATATCATCAACATGTACATATTCAAGCATTGGGCTTTCTTTTTTATGTTCATAAACACCTAAGTTGTCTACAAATACAGCATCATTGTAAATTTTACCGATAGTATCAATTCTTATACTACCAAAATCATTCATCACCAAACCAATAGACTCGATTTTATTTTTGGTAATGTCAATAATTTGGCTACCACCTAGACCCATCTTTTCTTCTATAGCAGCTAACTTAGTAATATTATCTGCATAAAGATCCATGTACTCATTATAAGATTTTTTACTCTCTTCAATCCAAATACCGTCCATTGAACTCGGGCTCAGTCCAGTACCATCACAAACAGGGCACCTACTAATAGGAGGTAAAGGAGTTTCAGTGGGTCCTGAACCTATTCTATAACTTACAGGTGAATAACTTCGTATTGGGTCATTATTACTAAGTCTAGAAATATCATTGTTGTTATAACTAGCAATTACACCATTAATAACAACAAATTCTTTACCGCTTTCACCTAAACAAACCGGGCATTTAGCGTATTCTCCTTGTTGAACCTGTAAAGATGACGTTAATTTTAAGTATGGCGATACTTCAAAAGCTTCTGCTCTTCTAATTTCAAAAAGCTGTTTTATATTTGCAATACTTGCCACTATATCATGCCATTCCTCATAGGCAGATACGTTAAAATTACCAATTTTTTGATAAAAATCACCTTTAATTATATTATCTGAATCCCGTCCTGTGAAATAATTTCTAAAGCCCCGAACTGTGTCAAATTGGTCTTCTAAAATTAATTTTTGATCGTTATGAGGTGAAAATTCTACGTTAGTTTTAAGTGCAAATTCTTTGAACCCACCGCTATATCCTGAAAATTTAAGACTTTCTCTGTAGTCTGAATTGACAAATTCAATCGTACCGCCTTTTTGGTTTATAACGTATTTGTTCTTATAATAATCTAAGTCTTGTTCGTCCGACCCGTTACCTGATAAACTAACATTTTCGAAGGAGCCTGGGTAGTCATATCCTTTTGTACCACCGTAGATACCTTCCCAGTCATTACGACCATAGCTAGCAGCAAAATAAACTGGATAAAGAGGATCACCATTATGAAAAAATACCCAAACGTGCGAGCCAACCGATGGTACCGCGAATGCACCTTTAGCTTTGTTTGAATATACACTGGGAGCGTACTCAAAGCTAAACAAATTAACATTGTTGTTATTATTTTCAAGTGGATCATTAAATGCGTCGTTGACTCTAAAACGATATTTTTCATATATGTTTCCTTCTTTCTCTCCTATACCCTCCAAGTTTTGTTGACCAGTTGTTATAGTTTGGTCTATCTTTATTTCACCATCTTGGAAACCACTTAATCCGAAATAACTGCTATCTGATATAGAAGCATAATCATCAGTAGCATTAAACCTACCTGATGACATTTCCCCTGTAATAGGAGAAGCGCAAATACTCCAAGGTAAAATTAATTTTAAATCTTCATAGATATCATTTAGATCACTATTAATATTACCGCCTAAAAATTTAAATTTTTTATCTTCAGGAATTTCGTTCCAGTTTTTATATACGGTTGGAGAAATGTGAGGTACAAAAATTTTAACACGACCTCTAGCTTTAGGGTCGTTGTTTTGTATTACTATACCTAAATAATTTCCGTAATATTTTTTCATTAATATTCAAAAGATATTTGATCTGATTGTTTATTTTGCAATCTAGTTACAAAATAAGGTGTTTTAGCCCCAAACGGTTTTGTTTCCCCTGCAATATAATATGTTATTAAATCTACATCTGCTTGTGTGTAAGAAGATTCGCTCATAAATTTAGTTGCACCCCTAAAATCATTGTAAACTTGCCTATAAAATTTTTTACCGGGTCCTTTATACTTAGCATTCATTGAAAATTGTACGATTGAATAATAATACAAAGTTGCATCATCCAAACCATATGACTCATTATTCGCATTAAAAGTAACAATTAAGTAACCCGCGGGTAAACTTTTTATAGCTTGTTGTTTTTTATTATATTCTACCGCATCATACAATGCAATTTCTGGGTTTTTGTCTTTTGTTCTAACTATTTCGTATAAGTAATTTAAGCTATTTTCATTAATGTTTTTAACTGCAAATAATAATAATTCACCAGCTGTTTTATCTTCTGTACTAATCACCGATAATCCTGCATCTTTTAAATTTTGTTGAATTTCTGGTGTTAATGGTTCAGCACCTGGGGTCGCATAAATTCTTAGATTATAAAAATTCCACTTTAATGGTGGTATAATTTCAACTTGTGTGTTTGTAGGAACATCTTCTTGTTTTGATTTTTCAGCTGGTGGTTCTGTTCTTTGTTTTACGTTTTCATTAGCTTGAGCTGCTAATGCAACTTGTGATTTCTTTACGCCTTCTTCTTCTTTTTTAGTAATTATTTCAGGCTTTTCAGCAGCTTCATTCCTTTCTCTAGGAGTAAAATCTACATCCATTTCTTCGCACCCTAAGAATTTTTTTAAAGATAGACCACCAGTTTCGATTTGATCTAAACCTTGTTGCTTTTTAAATGTAAAAGCTTCTTTAATACCATTTACCGTACCTTTAACGGTATTTTTTATATCATCAAACGTAGCTCTAAATGCGTCCTTTACACTTAAATTAGGAGCGTCATTTATGTCAGGTACTTTAAATTGATCAAAAGAAGGTATACCTAAAGGTACGGTAAATACGCCTGCTAAATCTTTTATCTTTTCTTTTATACAAGCAGCCATACCAGGTGTATTTTTTTCTACCCCTTCAGCAATCTTTTGATCTTTTATTGTTTCTGGTAAAGGTGTGTTACCTTCCCCTACTAAATTTTTAGAATTTAAAGTTTCGACATTAGATAGTTCAGCAGTAGGTTTAGGTACAGACAAAGTATTAGTTGTACTAGCCGGTAACTTACTTTTTATTAAATCTTTTGTATTGACCTTCGGTAGAGCCACATATATATTTAGTAACAAACACTTATAATAAAACTTGATTCTCTATTGTCTAAGCATATAATAATTGTATGCGAATTTGTGTTATACCCGATCTTCATAACAGAGTACATGTTGCAGATGAAATTATCGCACAAGAAAACGATAATGTAGATGAGTTTCTTTTCCTTGGAGATTATTTTGACGATTACGAAGACACACCTGAAGACGTTCGTAATACCGGGCTATTTATCAATGAATATATTAATAATGATAGATTTAAGTTTTTAATTGGTAATCACGATGTCCAATACATTATCGACCACCCTGCATTC